>ERZ779888.43-NODE-43-length-174309-cov-30.101386_pt1 | contig 174309 bp, 168 predicted proteins | sample MGYA00511245_ERZ779888 | MGnify/ENA primary metagenome ERZ779888 (study PRJEB29588, sample SAMEA2155255) | human gut metagenome | biome: human gut; feature: human-associated habitat; material: faeces | place: Denmark | collected 2008/2010 ...
CGGGCTGGGTGTTTATATCAATAAAGGAAGATATAACATTATTAAACACATCAGTTCAAAAGCAGATATTAAAGAAGAAACAGAGGTGTAGAAAATGGATGAGATACTTGTTGAAATGTATCTTCCGGCATCGGGAAAAACGTATGATATAAAAATACCGTATAATGCTAAGATATATACTCTTACCAATATGCTTGCAAAGGCAATGACTGAACTTTCAGAAGGAGAGTTTAAGGACAATGGCAATTCGGTCTTGGTAGACAGGGATACAGGAAACATATTCGATATTAATTTTTCAGTCTATGAGCTGGGACTGGAGAACGGCTCAAAACTGATGTTAATATAAATTTTTCAAAGGCGAAAGGAGAAAAAATGGCTCAAGGAAAAATCATAGTAGAAACAGCGCAGCTTGATGCTGCATCTGCTAAAGTGGGTGAACTCGCAGGAACATATAAAGGCGAGTATGAAAAATTGTATAAACTGGTTGAGGAACTTCAGGCTTCATGGGCTGGAGCAGATAATACGGCGTATACAACACAGATTGAAGGCTTTAGAGATGATTTTGAGAAAATGTATACTTTGATGACAGACTATTCAGATTTTTTGAAGACAACTGCCAAAAGGTATCGTGATACTCAGGATGAAAGAAAGACCGCAGCAGCTAAGTTGCGTACTAATGCGTAAGGAGGGATAAGAAAAATGGCAGATGTAAAAATTACTTTTGAGGAAGTAAAAACAAAGGCAAATGAAATACACACATGTAATGTGAATCTTGATCAGGCATTAAAAGATATTAAAACCAATATTACAAGCCTTGATGCACAGTGGACATCAGATGCTTCTGATACAATCAGAGGAAAAATCAACGGAATGCAGTCAAAGTTCCAGACTTATTATGACATTATTGAGTCGTATGTCGAATTCTTAAATACAACCGCTTCTACTTACCAGTCAACAGAGGCAGTAATTAATTCAAACGCAAGCCAGTTTGAATAAAAATGTGGAAGGCACCGCTTGTTGTGCCTTCCGTAAATTTGAAAATTAATCCTAGCTTATATATAAAAAATATACAGAAAAGAGGAAAAATATGGCACAGGGAAAAATTGTTGTTGAAACAATTGAATTGGAAAATGCTGCTAAAAAGATAGATTCATTAGCTGATACATACCATGAGAATTATACGAAGTTGTATGATTATGTGAAGATGCTTGGTGAAATGAGCTGGCAGGGAAAAGACAATGAAGCATTTACAAACCAGATTAATCAGTTTAGAAATGATTTTGAAAATATGGAGCATATAGTAAGAGATTATGCTGATTTTTTGAGAAAAACATCAAGTGGATATAAAACAACACAGAATTATATAAAAGATGGTGCAGAAAGGAATCTTGCAACTTCTATATAAAAAGGAGTAATAAATGAATAGACAATTGAAGAGAGTTATAGCATTTGTTTTGGTTTCGGTGATGTCGTTATCGTTACTTGCAGGATGCGGTAAAGAAAAGAAACAGGTTGTAAATGACGTTGATACAACAGAATATATTACAAGAGGCGAGTGGATAAGCCGTTTATCGGATATGTTTGGTATGGACGATTATGAACAGTCAGAAGCATATTACGCAGATGTGAAACCGGATAGTGATATATTTGCCGCTGTTCAGAGTTGCCGTGAAAGAAATATGCTTTCGACAGATACTGAAAATTTTAAACCGGATGATATTGCGACTGTTGGATTTGTTGCAACAACCGCGGTTCTTGCAAGTGGCGTAGATTACAGTAAATATGCTGATGGAACAGAAAATGACAGAGAGGCAATTATTAAATGCGCCAAAGAAACAAATATATGTTCTGATATTTCGTTGGATGAAAATGTCCTGAGACAAGGTGTGGATGACATCTATGCAACGACTGTACTTGACGCAGCACAAGGACTGTTCCTTGCGTATTCAGGAGAGGAAAAGAATATAGTTGAATATGCAGAGGGTGTTATCAATGGATATGAAGATAAAAGTATAAATGTAGATGATGCCGGAAATTTAACTATGGATAGTGAAGTTAAGGTTGGAGATGTTATTATATGTCCGCCTAATGATGAATATCCTAATGGAAATGCTGTCAAGGTAACAGACGTTACCTACGATGAGAATGGTAAACCGGTTTACAAGACAGTACAGGCCGAAATTCAGGAAGTATATGACAATATTGACATAGCAACAGTAGTAGAGGCCAAACCGGAGTATTTTCAGCCGGAAGAGGGTGTTACAGTTGTAAATAACACGGAAGCGATGGATGCAATAGGAGATTTTGACTACTCACCCATAGAAACAGATACTTCGGCAGAGGCAGTACCTTTAATAAGTGGAAGTTTTGATAAAAGTAACTCTGTAACATTGGCAATTGCGCTGGATGACGGAGTACCTAAATTGTCAACTGAAATTACAACAAGCAAAGATATTTTTGGTAATAACTCTGAACTTAAAGCAGAGTATGAGGAAAAGTTTTCTGATGAAGAAAAGAAAAAAACAGAACCATGGCAGAAAGAACTAGGCTCTATTGCCGGCAAGAAAAGTGACCAAATTGTTGATGATTATAAAAATGGCAAAATAACAAAAGAAGATTTTATCAATAAGATGCAGAAATTTCAGAAAGAAAATGGTATTGAAAAAGGAAAATTAAGACCTCTTACTGCACAGGCATCGTATGATACAGGATGGAAACTTACTGGTTCAATAAAGCTTGATATGTCAGTAGCGGCGTCTGTTGATGTGAAATTGAGATGGTTTAAGTTGCCTAAAATTCAAAGCTATTCTGTTGATATAACCAAATCAGTTGAATCATCATTATCGTTTGAAGGCGATTTGGAAGGAAAAGTTAAGTTAGGAAAATTTAATATACCTATTGGAGCCACAGGAGCATCTGTTGATGTGTATGTATTCGCAGAGATAGATGCTAATGGAAAAATCGCAATTACGGCACAACTTGAAGAGGAACAAAAGACAGAGTATGAAGATGGCAAAACAACCAAGACATACAAATCTACAGAAAGTCAAAATGTTGAAGTTGAAGTGACAGCAACAGGAACGGTTGGAATTACAGCTGAAATTCGTATGTTATGTTTTGATATTGTTGATATTGAACTTTCTGCAGCCATTAAATTGGAAGCAAAAGCTAAGGGTGGCCGCGAAATTCTGGTGGAGCCAAGTATATCTGATGATGGAACAGGAATGTTGAAATACGAAGACTCATTAATATTGAGTAACGAAGAGTCAATCAAGTTTCCTATTGTCAAGCTAACGGTTGGGACATCGGAAAGTCTTGTTGGAAAACTAGGATTATCATATACAATTAATTTTATTAGTGAAGATGAAATAGAAGATGGAGAAAAAGGTGTATACAGACATCACGAATCGGAAATTAAATTTTTAATTGATTCATGGGTGATTGAATTAGGACCTGATGATGAAAAAGAGACAACCAGTGCAGATGAAGAAGAAACAACTACTATAGATGAAAAAGATGCCGGTGTTCTTTTACTCAGCCAGTACGCTGTTGATATTAAAGTTGGAGACCAATACAAAATAGAAGCTAAAGATGTACCTAAAGAGTATGATAAGAAACCTATTATATGGGAAAGCGAAGATACATCGGTTGCAACAATATCATCAAAAGGTGTTATAGATGCGAAAAAAGCAGGTAAGACTACCATTTATGGAAGGACAGAAGACGGAAAATATATAGGTAAATGTATTGTTTTAGTAAGAGACTAAGGAGACTGGTAAAGTAATGAATACAACAAAGGATATCAGTAACACTGTAAAAGATTTAACAAAAACAGAAAATTCGATAACAGAATTGAAAAGAAAAATTAAAGATTATCAAAGTAATATTAATTCGCTATGGGTATCCAATGAAATGAAATATCTGAATGAGGAATTGGACTCAATATGCAGAGAATTAACCGATGTTGGCATGAAAATTGCCGACATCGGTGATGATGTTCTTAAGGTTGTTTCAATATCAAAATAGAATCACGGAGGACAAATAATTGACAGCAATAAAAATTAATATGAATTTGTTAAGAGAGGAAAATATAAAAATGTCCCTCTGTGTAGAAAAAGCGGGCAAAATAATAGATGATATTGCCACGATGAGAAGAAAGATACCAATTAATATAAGGCAGGAACAAAACATTGAATTCAGGATAAATGAAATAGTTAATAAGATGAGTTCAGTTGAAAGCCGGCTTAAAGGAATTAGAAAATTTGTTGATGAATCAGCAGATGCCTATAGCAATTTAGAAACACATCTCAATGGCGAGATTGAAAAGAAATTAAGACAATAGCTTATGATAAAAGGAGATACAGCAGGATGAGTAAAATAGTTTTCACTAAAAAAAGAAAAGAAGCGTATGTGGAAATAAAGTTGACATCCGGACAGGTACTGAATAATAGGGAATATGAAATTCTCAGAGAAGGAAGATACGATTATCTGCTGGTACCCGAGGCGGGTAAAAAGTCTATTAAATATAATGTCAATGAATACATTTCGTTGGAAGAATATTTTACTTCAGTAACATCAAAAGATCGATTTTTATCGGTAATCCAATATATTCTGACAGGAATAAGTGAGTCAGTAAATCTGATGTTTGAAATAAAACAGTTTGTATTTGATAAAAAATATATCTTTGTAAATAGGCAGGATAAAAGCGTCAGGTTTGTGTATGTTCCAATAATAAATGAAGATAATGAATATGAATTAAAAGCATTTTTCAGGGATTTGGCATTTTCTACTGTATTTAATCAGATGGAGGATTGCTCATATGTGTCAAAGTATATTCAGTATTTTAATCAGCATATAGATTTTTCGTTATATGATTTTCATAATTTTATTAATGGATTAAGAGGAAATACTAAGAATGGTGCAGAATTCCTAAGTGAGAAACTCACAATATCTGATAGAAACAGTAAGAAACCTGAAAAAATAAAATGTACAGGTATATATACACCCAACTTTTCGGCAGAAGATACAACAACTGTTGCACATCCTTCAAAGTTATTAAGCGGTAGAAACCAATCGGAAGATATCTGTGTAAAACCCAAAACAGGGGGAACAACAATGTTGGGGTTGGATGAGAACAATGGAGGAACAACTATTTTATCCGAAGCGGAAATGAGAATGTGTTACCCTAAAATTATAAGAATAAAAACCGGTGAAGAAGCAGATATATATAAAGATGATTTTGTAATAGGGCAGGCGGAAGGAAATGCAGATTTTTGTATAAGTGATAATTCAGCAATAAGCCGTGAACATGTACATATTATAAAAGATGGCAATAAATATTATTTAATTGATTATAAATCAACTAACGGAACATATATACAAAACAGAAAGATAGAAAAAAACAAGTATGCTGAACTAACGGATGGAATAGTTTTCAGGCTTGCTAACGAAGAATTTAGATTTAAGATATAGGTGGATAAATAAATGAATTATATAACTGGTGTTGTAAATGATATTGGAATAGAAAAAGAAACTAATCAGGATAGTGTTCTGCTTAAGACAGGTAATTATAAAAATTATAATATAGCATTTTCAGTTGTGTGTGATGGTATGGGAGGATTGTCAGACGGGGAACTGGCAAGTGCACATGTAGTAACAAAACTATCAGATTGGTTTGATAACAAATTGATAGATTTTCTTGACGATGAAGTACGATGGGATGAAATAAGAAAAAATCTGGAGTCAATTATTGTTGAATTAAATAGGCAACTATTTAGTTATGGCAAAAGAAATCATTCGAACCTCGGAACGACAATAACAGGAATTTTGATAATAAATAATCACTATATGGTTATAAATGTTGGAGATTCAAGAACATATCTTGTTAATAAAGGGATTAGGCAGATAACAGAAGACCAGTCCTTGGTTGCAAGAGAAGTTAAAATGGGGAAAATGACATGGGAGGAAGCAGAATATGATAAAAGACGAAATGTTTTATTACAATGTATAGGTGCTACCCAGAATGTAGAAATAGAAGTGTATGAAGGCGAAACAGGCAGTGAAGATGGCTTTTTGCTATGTTCAGATGGATTCCGACATGAGATATCAGCACGGGAGATATTTGAAGGGTTAGAGTTGGACAAGTGTGAAACTGATGGTGATATAGAAGAAAAGTTAAAATATCTCGTAGAGGTAAATAAACAACGAAAAGAAAGTGACAATATTACGGCTGTAGTAATTAAGCCGGGTAAATAGTAGGTTCGATTATGGCAGGAAAAGGAAATATTATTGATAATAAATATGAAATTCTTAAGGAAATAGGGCATGGAGGTATGTCAGTGGTATACCTTGCAATGGACTTAAGACTTAATAAACAGTGGGCTGTAAAGGAAATAGAAAAAAGATCCAATGATAAAAATAATCAGGTAGTGGTTCAAAGCCTTCTTGTAGAAGCCGAGATGATGAAAAAGTTGGACCATCCGGCATTACCAAGAATTGTTGATATCATAGATAGTGGAAGAACCATATATGTTGTTATGGATTATATTGAAGGAGAATCACTTGACAGAATTCTGGAGCAGAATGGTGCACAACCTCAGGAACTTGTAATAGATTGGGCAAAGCAGTTATGCGATGTTCTAAGATATCTACATTCACAAAATCCACCTATAATATACAGAGATATGAAACCGGCGAATGTTATGTTGAAACCGGAAGGAAATCTGAAAGTAATTGATTTTGGTATTGCAAGGGAATATAAGGAACATAATCTGAAAGATACAGTAAATCTTGGAACAAGAGGATATGCAGCACCCGAACAATTTGGAGGAATGGGTCAGACAGATGCGAGAACAGATATATATTGTCTGGGAGCGACATTATATCACCTGGTTACAGGACAGAGTCCGGGAGAACCGCCGTATGAAATAAAACCAATCAGGCAGTGGAATCCCACATTGTCATCAGGGTTAGAAGCCATAATAAATAAATGTACACAGGCAAATCCGGATGACAGATATCAGACGTGTGATGAACTAATGTATGCCTTAGAACATTACACTGAGGCAGATGAAAGTTATAAGAAAAAACAGTGGAAAAAAATGAGACTGTTTATTATCGCAGTATCACTTTTCGTGATATTTCTGGGTGGAGGATTTGTATTCAGATCATTAGCATCAAAAACCAATAACCAGACATATGATAATTTGATATCGGTAGTAGATTCAACAAGTTATGAAGATAAGATTGACAGTTATATCAATGCGATTAAGTTATATCCGAAGCGTCCGGAGGCATATATCAAAATGTTGGAGGTATATACGGAACATGGTTTTGGAATAGAAGAGAGCAAACAATTTATGAATTATTATAATCAGAATTTCTCTGAAAATAATGACAACACGTATGATAAAACAAGCGGACAGATTGCCGAAATGAATTATCAGGCAGGAATAATCTATCTGTATATGTATGACAGTGATGAGAATAGCCAGGAAACATTCAGAAGCAGAGCACTAAAGGCATATCCATTTTTTAAGGAGGTATGTGAAAATAATGATGGTTCATATGCAAATTATTCGTTGGCTCAAAGCTACTATGTGGTGTGCGATTTTTACAAAAATTATGTAGATAATTCAACAAGTGTAAAAGAACCGACAAAGGAATTATATGCAGAGCTTATTACGGCTGTTGAAACTTGCATAACCAATCTTGAAGACTATGATAATCCGGATATTGCGTATGTTAAATTAACGATGTATGAAGCAATATTAAATCTTATTCATGAACAGCGACGGGCATTTATGAGAGCGGACATAGAAGCAAAAGAAATATTAAGTTTGTTTGAAATGATTTATCGAAATACAGATAATCTTGATGTATTACAGGAAAAATCAATTCAGAAAAAGGCGAGCATATTAGAACAGAAAGATTTATTTATAAGTGATATAGAGAGCATATATAACGAGGAATAGAAAAATGGGTAGTACATACAAAATAATATCAATAATATGTTTTGCACTTGCCGGACTTATGCTTACTGTGGGAATAATACTGTTTTTTACTTTAAAGATACGTGTAGTAATCGGTTATCTTACAGGAAAAACAGAGAAAAAGTCTATTGCCATGATGCAGAACTCAAATAAAAATACGGAGATGAGGTTTTCATATGCAGAACAGGTGAAACGTGATGGAATCAGAAATATAACATCAGAAATTACTGATGGATTGAGTTCAGGTACGGTATCACTCAATGAATCAAAAGTGACAGAGGTACTGTCATCTGTTGATACTGATTCAGGAACCACAATTTTATCTAAAAGTGAAATTGGAATAGAAAAGATAACTTTATTTAAAGATGTCTTAATTATACATACAGATAAGGAAATAGTATAGAAATAAGGTGTAAAAGGAGCAAAAAATGAACTGGATTAAGGAAAATAAAATCAGAATAATCATGATAGCAGTAGCATTACTTGCAGTGATAGGTACAGTAATCGTAGTAACAAGGAGGTCAGGAAAGGCACAGACAACGGATAATAATCAGTCAGATGTTGTAATAAATGAAAGTTCAAAGGAAGATGTCACAACGAAGAAAGATGATGTTATAAAAGAATCAGAGAGCACAACAGAGGCGGATAAGGAAGAAGAGACTACCTCAAAGGATGATAAGAATGTAGAAGAAGAGACAACTCCGGCGGCAGCAGAACCAACAACACCGTATGTGGCACCGACTACGAAACCACTGGCAAAGCCAACAACACCATATGTAGCACCGACAACGAAACCACAGGCAAAGCCAACAACACCATATGTAGCACCGACAACAAAACCACAGGCAAAGCCAACAAAACCACAGGCAAAGCCAACAACACCACAGCCAACCCGCCCAACAGAGCCGGCAACAACAGCACCGGTTATACATGGAAAAAACGGGGTAATCCTTGATACGCTGTATTTTAATAGAGCAGATGGGAGTAGGGAAAAAGTACCAGAAACACAGGATGAACTGGGGGGTGTTGGACATTCAATAGGCATAAGGTATGATACGAAAATGTACAATAAAAATTTACTAGGGGTGGGACTTGTTCTAGGGGCATCTACTAGAATTGATGTTGAAGCTTATTTTGGGAAACCGATAAATGAAAACATAATAGATGATAACGTATTTACAATATATAAATATAAAGATACAGAATTATATATTGTATTTGACTATTTTAAAAGTAATCAGAAGATAAAAATGGTATTCATTGATGGTGATTTTAGTGATTTAGGATTTTAGAAAGGAAAAATTATGAGAGTAAAGAAATACATGGCATGGATTATCACAGTAGCAATGCTTGTTACATCCATTCCATTTTCAGAGAAACGAGTAAAAGCAGATGTACTTCCAGAGGGTACACAGATGAAGTTTGTTGTTAAAGACCTTGATGGGACTATAATCAAGAACTCAGAGAATCCTGATGAGGATAAGATTCTTAAATTTAAAATCGGTGATGAAGAAGCAGAGGCAGTATTTAGCAATGATGAATACACCATTGATATAGGAAACCGAGAATCAGCAGGACTTGAAGTAAGCATAATAATGGGTGATGTCATTAAAACTGAATCCTACAGTACGGATAAGACGGAGTATGACGTTACCATGAGTATGGCTACGCCTATAGACATCACGGGTTCGGTATATGATGAAGCCACATCCACATATACAGTCCATGTCCCATATGCTCCGGAAGGAAAGTATGAACTGCCTGAAGGTGTTGTCATGGATACAACAGACATTGAATCCAATGAAACAGAAGACGGTATATACAACTACGCGGGTTATGAAGATGGTGTAATCAACTACCGTACACCGGGATATGTTAAGGTCAGGCTGACAGCAGTCCGTGATGACGGGTACAAGGTATATACTCCTGTATATCTGCTTGTTGATATTGATAACACTCCTGAATTCAGAGTGGATAATAATAAATTTTATGACAATAACGTAATTATTGAAAAAAGCGGAGACCTTGTTGCGGGTGTAACGCTTAAGAACAAGAAGTCATGGAACGGGCTGAATCTAAGCTGTAAGTATGATAACAGCATTATATATGAAAGTTCTGATGCGGAAATAAGTGTGGACAGCACAGGCAGAGTAGCAATAAATAAAGACTCCGGATATGATTTGGTAGAAGCAGTAATAACAGCAAGGGACAGATACACAGGAGAAAAGGCTTCATACAGTCTTACGGCATATCCTGAAACAAGTAATGACATAATACTTAGTGTTAATAAAGAATCCCTCCCTTATGATAATAAGGTAAGCATTAATGCAGCGGATTACAGGACGGATACAATTCCTGTAAACATTGAGAATCAGGATGATTATACTGACATAGTGTATTCATCGGATAATGAAAACATCGCAACAATTGATACAAACGGAAGCATACACATACTTGAAGTAGGAACAGCACACATATCCGTGACAGCGGCTAAGAAAGGTGAATGGAAGAAATATGAAAAGACATTCACTATTGAATCAAAAGCTGTTGATTCGTATATTAAGGTATATGTGGATGGCATAGAAAAAGACATTACAGAGACAATAGAAATCTCTGAGGATGACATACGGAATGAAAGTGTAAAATTGCCTGTAACACTTGGTATGCATAATAAATATGGCAGAAAATTAGATTATGTGTCATATACTGTGACATCAAAAACACAGGGAATCAGTGTTAATATCAGTGATTCGGGAATTACCATATCACAGACTGATAGCATTGAAAGAAATGTACCTTTTGAAATCACGATAAAAGGCTATGGCTGGGGATATAAAGAGTCACAGGTGACATTATCCTTTATAATCAGTGGAAAGGAAATAGACAACAGTTCAATATATTCAGTAAGTTACACAGAAAACGGCACAGAAAAACCTCTTGTGAATGGTAAAGTGATTAACGGAGTGAGGACAAGATGGGCACTTACTGATAAAGTAAAGATTAAGATATTGGAGGGTAAAGATTATAAAATCAGTAAGAAAAGATATACAGACCAATTAGAGCAAATGTTTATTACAATTACTAATTCGGAAAAAAATAACAAAGACCATTCTTTTTATTTATGGATTGATGAACGAAACGCATCTTTCGCTCACGAATATTTCGGAACAGACCTTGAAGCCCCTAAACTTACCCTTGTAAATCACGAAAAAATCAATATAACCGGTAAAGGACTTTACACAAGCGGCAATGCATCCATAAATGTCAGGGCTGCAGACGAAGACGGACACCTCTACGCAGTGGAACTGATAGATTCATTGACAGGAGATGTGATTAAAAGTGTGGGAATGGAAGAATTGGCAAAGAATGATGCTTCACTTAAAGGAACAAATGTCAGGTTTGACATCCCGTTTGAAAATAACACGGCAGTACATTATGCCGTTGTGGTATGGGACCAGGCAGGAAGAAAAACCGTCAGGTCACTTGCAGGACTATTAAGAAATGCTGAATACGGTGAAGACACCAACGTGCTTATATCAGACAATACACCTGCAAATGACAGCTTCTCCGTGGAAAACGGACCGGATGTCGATAAATATGTCGCAGAAAACGGAAACATATATGTTTCAGGGGAATCAGGAATAGTAATCGTATCTGAGGATGCCGGAGATGTTTATTCAGGAATCAGCAGGATAACAGTGACAGTCAACGGAGAAGAAAAGACATTCAATGCAGACGGCACAGGCAGTTTTACAGCCGCAGACAATACTGCCAAGGCAGTGCTTGATACCGCAGATTTCATGACAGGTGTCATTGACGATAAGAGAAGCAGGCATCTAGCGGTAACCGTTTCATCAGAAGATTTTGCCGGCAATGTTTCCACACCAAAGCGTTATGACATCTATGTGGACAGAAAAGCACCACAGGCAGAAGGAATGACAATAACCTTTGGAAACACGGGAAGAAATAAAGAAACAATGACATCCTACGGGACTTTTTATAACGGCAGGTTTACCATGACTTCAGACATAAGTGACGGATTATCAGGACTTAAAAGTGCCGTGTTAAAAGTGGGAAACAGGACGATACAGGGATATGTTACCGGAAACGGAATCTCCTTTGATGTGGGGGACAATGTAAGCGGAAATGCGGAACTTGTACTTGAAGATTCAGTGGGAAATAAAAAAAATGTCCCATATACAGTAATAGGTGCGGGCAGAGGCGTTAAAAACAGCTATATAGACGTGGACACACTGCCTGTTGACATAATGGTTGCGGCAGACAGCAAGCCGGGAAAGTACGGCTGGTATAACGGAAAAGTGACATTCACCGTAAAAGCTGCCGACAGGTCGTTATCCGAAAAATCGGGAATCAGAAACGTAACAATTACCGTCAACGGCGTCAGGTATAATGCAGAAGCATACGATAACAGGACGACATCTGACAAAGAGTATAAAGTCACTGTTGATGACAGGTTAATCATGGAAACCATGAATGAAGAAGGAATGTATACTGTCAGGGCAGAAGCAGCTGATAATGCCGGAAATACCTCGGTAAAAGAAGCAAGTGCATATATAGATACAGTGGCACCGGTAATAGGAGAAATCACAGGCGTGGAACCGGGAAGCGACAATGCGGGAAACGTGACCATAAATATTCCCGTAACGGAAAAACATTTCAGTGCAGAAGGCAACGGCACAGTAATAACCGTCAGGAAAGAACTTGACGGGAAGACAACGGAAAACGTGATAACGGCTGATAGGTCTGACAGGATGGAAACTGTCGGAAGATATACATTCACGGAAGACGGCACATACAGTGTTTCCGCAGTATCGACAGACGCTGCAGGAAATAAATCAGACGAAAGAAAAATATCTTTCATCATTGACAATACTAACCCGGTAGTAAGGATTTCAGGAGTAACGGACGGCAGTTATGTAAAAGATTCCGCAACCCTTGAATTTTCAGCCGTCGAGGTTAATTACAGGAATAATGACGTTAAGATAAGCGGAACAAGGAACCTTAACGGAATAACCGAGGTACTTGACATGGGAGGCTTTGTAAGCAGTACAAAAGAGTCCGTGATGAAAAAAGTATTTACAGATGAAGGTGAATATGAAATCACGATTATGGCAGAAGACGGGGCAGGCAACAGCTCCAAAACAGAAAGAATACACTTTACGGTGGATACAGCCAATCCGGAAATAACACTTGCGGGACTTGACAGGACTTCATATACGGACACAGTATCTGGAAAAATAAATATAAAAGATAATTATTACAGGACAGGCACAGTAAAGCTTGTAAGAAGCTCTGTCACATATGATGAAACAGCAGACAGGCTTAACATAACCGATAAAGAAGACGTTACGGACCTTTTTGTAAAGACGGGAAAAGAAAGCAGCAGCCGTGAAAGAGACATGGTTATCGAAATACCTAAGGAACGCGGCAATGACGGACTTTATGTTCTCAGTGTGACGGCAGAGGACATGGCAGGAAAAACATCGGAAAGTATAACTGAATTTACCGTCAACGGATACGGGTCAGTATTTACCTTTAATGAGAGCCTGTTAAATCTTTTAAATAATCCGTATGTAAAAAATGTGCAGGAAGATTTTACCGTAAGTGAATACAATGCCGGCAGCATAGACCATGATAAGGTATCCGTCCAGATAACAAGGGACGGCGCCATGATGCAGAATCCGGAGTACAGTGTCAATGACCTGTCGGAGAAAAACGGATGGCATAAATACGAATATGTGATAAGCAGGGACAACTTTAGCAGTGACGGAATCTACAGGATTGTCATATCCACCGTGGACAGTGACGGCAACAAGTCGGAGACACTGAAAGAGGACAGGCTTGCCGCAGTATTTTATGTAGACACGACCAAACCGGAACTTGTATCGGTGACAGGTCTTGGAAAGAAGAATTATAACGCTTCGGAAATAGATGTAAAGTATGAACTGTTTGATGCCATGGGAATAGCAAAAGTGGAAGTCTACATAGACGGAGTTAGGACAAAAGAGATAACGGATGTGGAAGAGATAACACAGTACCTTGGTTCATTCAGCGTCTCACAGGGTATGAACCGCCACATAAGGCTGGTTATTACAGATAAGGCAGGAAATGTCACGGATACCGATGTGGCTGAAGACGGAAAGTATGTGGCAGATTTTAATAAAAATGTAACCATATCTACTAACATATTTATCCGATGGTATGCCAACAAGGCACTTTTTGTGTGCAGTATAGTGTGCGTGGTGTTACTGACAGCCGGAATAGTGGTTCTGGTTACAAGGAACAGGAAGAAAAAAGGAACACAGGAGAAATAGAATGGGTAATATTGATTATGACTATTTAGGAGATGGTTCGGTTGCTGCAAGTGCAGTGACCGAATCAAAAAATGCGATATTCAGCCAGTCAGTTCTGTCAGTGTTGGTAATAATAATCGGAGTGCTGGTGCTTATTGCATTGTCAATAAGCATTGTCAATCTGATTATGAGTATCAGGATGAACAGAAGGATAGGAAATATCAGCTCAAAACTTGGAACAATACAGTCAGATAAAAATGATACAATCGGGATTGTGTTTTGTAAAAAGTGTGGAAGCAAGTATTCGGTGGCAGACAGACAATGTCCGTTCTGCGGTGAAAAGAGATAATAATTTTTGAAAAAACTCTTGACGTGATAAAGTTTCTCTGATATACTACAAAAGCTGTTGAAAAAGATATGGCGAGTTAGCCAAGTGGTAAGGCGTGGGTCTGCAACACCCTGATCGTCGGTTCAAATCCGTCACTCGCCTCTATATCAGAGATAATAATGACATCGATTACATTTGTGGTCGGTGTTATATTTTTATCCGGAAGCGTTTTGCCGGTTTTGAGGATAAGGCAGGTGTTAATATGGATTTTGAAGTGAACGATATTATTAAAATGAAAAAGCCCCATCCCTGCGGATGTTATGAATGGGAAGTCATGCGTGTCGGAGCCGATTTCAGGTTGAAATGTGTGGGATGCGGACATGAGATAATGATTGCAAGAAGAATAGTTGAAAAAAATACAAAATCTATTAAAAAAGTACAATAATTGGACTTGCCACGTTTTTTTTATTATGGTATCATATATCTTCGTGATATATTGATTTATATTCCTTGCTTTCTACTAAGATAGAAAGCCAATAGACCAGAAGGAGGTGCAGTACAGCATGAATAAGTATGAATTAACAGTTGTTGTTAACGCAATGACAGAGGACGATGTAAGAACAGCAGTCATCGAGAAAGTTAAGGAACTTGTTGCAAAGTGTGGTGGAACAATCACAGCTGTTGATGAAGCCGGCAAGAAGAAATTAGCTTATGAGATTCAGAAGATGAATGAAGCATTCTACTACTTCTTTAGTATTGACGCAGTAGCAGAGTTCCCTAACGCAATTGCTTCAGAACTTCGTATCATGGACAACGTTCTCAGATTCTTATGCGTTAACGTAGAAGAATAGAAGCTTAACGGCATATGCCGTAGAGGAGGCAGATTATGAACAAAGTAATCTTAATGGGACGTTTAACAAGAGATCCTAATATCAGTTATTCATCTGGTGAGAGACAGACTACAGTTGCCAGATATACATTAGCAGTAGACAGAAGACGCCGTAGTGACGGTGGAGAACAGACAGCAGATTTTATTTCCTGTGTGGCATTTGACAGAGCAGCAGAGTTTGCGGAGAAATACCTTCATCAGGGAACCAAGATAGCTGTAACAGGTCGTATACAGACCGGAAGCTACACTAATAGGGATGGACAGAAAGTTTATACAACAGATGTTGTAATTGAAGAACAGGAATTTGCAGAGAGCAAGAATAGTGCCGGTGAAGGGGGATATTCACAGGCAGCAGGCAGACCTGAACCAAGTGCTGCAGGAGATGGATTTATGAACATTCCTGACGGCGTTGAGGATGAGGGATTGCCATTTTAGAGAATTAAGGAGGTCTAGAAATGCCTAATCCAAGAGAAAACCGCGGAACAGATGCTCCAATGAAGAAGAGAATCAACCGTAGAAGAAAAAAAGTTTGTGTATTTTGTGCCGATTCAACTAACGTAATCGATTACAAAGATGCTAATAAATTAAAAAGATTTGTATCTGAAAGAGGTAAGATTCTTCCTAGAAGAATTACAGGTACATGTGCAAAACATCAGAGAGCACTTACAGTTGCAGTTAAGAGAGCAAGACAGATTGCAATCTTACCTTACACACTTGATTAATTATATCTGATTAACGTAACCCCATGGTTCATATCCGAGTCATGGGGCTATTTTTATGTATGGAAAAAAAATTACCGGTGTGATATAATAAATTATCTATAGCTTTAGGAGATATGACATGGCAGGGAAAGAAAAGAGATTACGTAATCTGTTAAATTTATATCTTAGATATCCGATTATAGCAGGTATTGTATTTGCTGTTATGAATATAATGGTATATTTTATAAGTGTCAGGGCGGGAATCGTTGTTTCAATAGCGGTGCTGGCATATTTTGTATGGCTTCTTTTTATGATATTTAATAAGCATGTTGCTATATCTAAGGCACTTATGGATTTTGCCTCAGGATACGCACAGATGCAAAAGAAGTTGTTGGATGAATTTAAGGTTCCATACGGACTTCTGGATAATCAGGGCAAAATACTCTGGCTTAATAATTCTCTTGGTGCAATTGTTGGCAAGGACAACTACCGGAAGAACATAAGTACGGTAATTCCCGAACTTTCTAAGATACAGATTCAACCGGGTAAGAATTTACAGGAATGTAATGTTGCAATTGGCAACAGAATATATAAGGTTTTTACCGAGAAAATTGACATGTCGGATTCCCCGGTTGACGTTAATATCCTTATAGCGGGAGCATCATCTGATTTGTATGCCATATATTTTATTGACGAGACTGAGATAACAGCCTGCAGAAAAGAACTGCATGATGAACGTTTTGTTGCGGCGCTTATATATATAGACAATTATGATGAGGCACTTGAAAGTATCGACGAAGTCCGCCGTTCGCTTTTAATAGCCCTTGTAGACCGTAAGATTAATAAGTATATTACTGCAGGTGAAGGCATTGTAAGAAAACTTGAAAAAGATAAATATTTCGTGGTAATGCGTTATAAATTCCTTGAAAAACTTAAAGAAGAACGTTTTGCCATTCTTGAGGAGGTTAAGTCCGTCAATATCGGAAATGATATGGCAGTTACGCTTAGTATAGGAATCGGAGCCATGAACGGCTCATTCCTTAAGAACTATGAAATGGCAAGAGCAGCAATAGATCTGGCACTTGGACGAGGTGGTGACCAGACCGTTGTCAGAGATGGCAATAAGGTAACTTATTACGGCGGAAAGAGTAATTCCCTTGAGAAGAATACGAGAGTAAGAGCCCGCGTCAAGGCCCACGCACTCCGTGAACTTTTAGAGGGTACCGATAATGTAATCATTATGGGACATAAAATCAGTGACGTAGATGCCGTGGGAGCGGCAGTCGGTATATACACGGCGGCAAGAATTTTTTCAAAGAAAGCACATATTGTTCTTAATGACTTAACGACATCATTACTGCCTATAATTGATTTGTATAAGAACAGCCAGGAATACAGTCCTGATCTTTTTGTAAAGAGCGAGGAAGCACTGGCAAAGGTAGGAAACAATACATTACTTGTTGTTGTTGATGTAAACAGGGCTAATTATACGGAATGTCCGGAATTGATTGGCAAATGCAGACAGACGGTGGTTATTGACCATCATCGTCAGGCTGATGACCAGATTGAAAATGCAACACTTTCCTATGTAGAACCATACGCATCATCCGCATGTGAAATGGTTGCGGAGATACTTCAGTATATTTGCGATAATATCAGAATTAAATCAATAGAGGCAGATACTTTGTATGCCGGAATAGTTATTGATACCAATAACTTTACCAATAAAGCAGGGGCAAGAACTTTTGAAGCGGCAGCATTTTTACGACGTAACGGTGCAGATATTGTAAGAGTAAGAAAACTTCTGCGTGGCGATATGAACGAATACAAGGCAAAAGCAGAGACGGTAAGACACGCTGAGGTGTATAAGCACTATGCACTTTCCGTATGCCCAAGTTCGGGATTACAAAGCCCTACTATTGTAGGAGCACAGGCTGCCAATGAACTTCTTAACATTACGGGAATAAAAGCATCAATTGTTTTTACATATTACAACGATACAATATACCTTAGCGCAAGGTCTATAGATGAAGTTAATGTACAGCTTATCATGGAAAGGCTTGGCGGCGGCGGACATATGACAATCGCAGGCGCACAGCTTAAGGATATGTCATTGGAGGATGCCATAACACTTGTTAAAAAGACAATAGATACAATGGAAACGGAAGGAGCAATTTAATGAAAGTTATATTATTACAGGATGTTAAAGCACTTGGAAAAAAAGGACAGACAGTGGATGTCAGTGACGGATATGCAAGAAATTGTATTCTCCCTAAGAAACTCGGAGTGGAAGCAACATCCAAAAACCTTAATGACCTTAAATTACAGAAGGCACATGAAGAAAAGGTTGCTAAAGAGCAGCTTGAAGAAGCCAAGGCTTTTGCAGCAAAAATGGCGGACATGGAAGTAATTGTTTCTATTAAATCAGGAAAAGACGGAAGAACTTTCGGTTCAGTATCATCTAAGGAAATTGCAACTGCTTTTAAGGAACAGCATGGAATGGAAATAGATAAGAAAAAAATTGTTCTTGATGAGCCAATCAGAAGTGTGGGAACTACAATTGTAAGCGTAAAGCTTCATAAAGATGTTGTTGGAAAGCTGAATGTAAGAGTCAGAGAGGCATAGAAGTATGGATGAACCACTTTTAAAGCGTATTATGCCCCATAGTACAGTTGCCGAACAGTCCGTGATTTCATCAATGCTTATGGATAAAGATGCCATAGGAATAGCATCGGATATGCTTACTAAGGACGATTTTTATACCGGTCAGTATGGAATCATGTTTCAGGCAATAACGGAGCTGGATAAGGAAAATAAGCCGGCAGACATTGTTCAGGTGCAGGACAAATTAAAACAGATGGGCGCACCGGAGGAACTGGCAGGAATTGATTTTTTAAGGGAAATTCTTAATGTAGTGGCAACGTCCGCCAACATTAAGGGTTATGCCAAGATTGTAAAGGAAAAATCTGTCCTGCGCAATATGATTAAGGTCGCACAGAAAATAGAAAATGAATGTTATGATTGCAAGGATGAAGTGGATAACATACTTGCCGATGCGGAAAAGGATATTACCGCAGTAAAGAACAGCGGGACAAGTGAGGAGATAACACCTATAAGCGATGTTGTTATTGAAGCACTTGACAGGATGGATGCGGCATCCAAGGCAGGCGGTAAAATTACGGGAATTGCCACAGGGTTTAAACATCTTGACTACAAAACAGCAGGACTCCAAAACTCGGATTTTATTCTTGTTGCGGCAAGACCATCCATGGGTAAAACGGCATTTGTCCTTAATATTGCACAGTATGTTTCTGTTAAAAATAAGACAACAACTGCCATATTCAGTCTGGAAATGTCAAAAGTCCAGCTTGTCAACCGTCTTATCTCTATGGAATCCAAGGTTGATTCCAAAAATATAAGAACGGGAAGCATGAGCCCGGCAGAATGGAGCAGCGTATCAGAGGGTGCTTCAAGGGTAGGTATGTCCCACCTTATAATTGATGATACACCGGGAATTTCCATTGGAGCATTGCGTAACAAATGCCGTAAGTTCAAGAGAGATAATAATCTCGGTCTTATAATAATCGACTACATACAGCTTATGACAGCAGGTGGCAGAAGTGAATCAAGACAGCAGGAAGTATCGGAGATTTCAAGAGCATTGAAAGGGATTGCAAGGGAGCTTAACGTTCCGGTAATCGCATTATCCCAGTTAAGTCGTGCTGTTGAAGCAAGAGATAATAAAAGACCGATGCTTTCGGATTTGCGAGAGTCAGGTGCCATCGAGCAGGATGCGGACGTTGTTATGTTCATATACAGGGATGAGTATTATCACAAAGACAATGCTGATAACAAAGGCAAAGCCGAGATAATCATAGCCAAACAAAGAAACGGTCCTACAGGAACCATTGACCTTGCATGGATTGGAGATTTAACAAAATTTGCGGATTTGGAAGTTCAATATAATCACGAAGAAGAGTAAGTGTCATACTTGCTCTTTTTTTGTAAAAGTAAGTCGAAGAAAAAATATTTTTTTCCCCATATGGGATGGTATAATTAGTGAAAAAATTAAGGGGACATATTATGAAAAGATATTTAATTTCAGAAGCTTCTGCAATCACAGGTCTGGAGGCGCATGTACTCCGGTATTGGGAAGAAGAGCTTGGCATGAAAATCCCAAGAAATGAATTGGGACATCGTTATTATACAGATACAGAAATTGAAATTTTCCAGAAAGCTAAGGAAATGAAAAATAAGGGTTATCAGCTTAAGGCAATCAAAACCGAGATTTTTGGAAAAGCGGATATAATACCTATACATATGGAGCATGAACAGGGAGAGCTTGAAAGTGAGGAACAGAATACAAGGGATGTCCGTATGGAACAGTTCAAAGCGATTATCGGCAGCATTCTCACGGAAGCCCTTAAGGAAAATAATGTGGAACTTCATGAAAAAGTGGTAAAGGAAATGGACTATCTTTTTCGTGTGAATGATGAAGCGGCAGAGGAACGCTATAAGAAGCTTGATGAAACAATACGTAGCTGCCAGCGGTCGGGCAAAGAGGCGGCAGCAGGTAAGGATACACGTTTCAAGCATAGGAAGAAAATGAAAAAACTGACTTGAAATGTGGACATTCGTTAAGATATATGATAACATAAAAGTATCAGTAGTTTATCGTGAAAAAAGGAGAGGTGATATTGGGTAAAATTTGTGAGATGTTGTAACACGTTAATTAAGGGAATGATATGGATGTGAAGATGTAGATAATTAATATATCATGAATATGGCGTGAGTTTCATATTAATTGGTAAAGGATTGTATACGGAAATATGTTTATGGGATATCGTTCTCTGCAATGAAAGCAAAGGAGAAAGATTATGGGTAAACGATTAATAGTAATTGTTTTAAGCGTGGTGATGGCAGTTATACCATGTTGTGTTTCAGTAAGTGCAGATGACTCCGAATACAGTGAATGGAGAACATCAGAGGAATTGCATGAAGAGAGACTGAGATTGATGGATGATTATGAAAATAATAAGTCACAAATAGAAGCAATTGATGAAGAGCTTGAGAAACGCGGAGAAGAAGTAATAAGCGAAGAGGAACTTCACAATAAGATTTTGAACAGTAATAGAAATCGAGGTAAAGATGTTCCTTCATTGGCATATGACCCCGGATACGTGAGTGGCGTAAGGTGGACCAGTAAAAGGTACACTCAGGGCTATGCCGGTCAGGTTTATGAAATCCAGGAAATATTAGGAGAATCAGCAGATTCAGGAACGAGCAAATTATGTAAAACAGAGACAAAGACTTCACAAAAAACAGGTACTTTTAAAGCAGGTAGCACAACAATTTGGAAATTTGTAGCACAGTCTTTAGCTACTGCGATTTTGGATAGTGCAGCACCGGGATTTGGTACGGGAATATCGTTATTTACTTTGTTAAGTTCATATGACAAGAATATAACTACATCGAGTAGTTTAAAATATGTATATCTTTCATATATTGTAAGTATATATGTAAATGAGAAATTTGTATTTGTTAAAAGGCTGGGAGAAAGTGACAATTCTCAAATTTTATGTTATGTAGGAAATAATATAAGAAGTTCGGTTACTGTAGTATATCCACGATATACATACAGCAATGGTGTGGTTGTTGAAGTACAGAATAGTAGTAAGACATATGCAGGTAATAATCTTAATGAGTATTACAAGTCTTCGGGAAGTGAAGCTGCAAAAAATTTTTACAATTATAAAAATAACAATAAATCATTTAATGAATTTTCATATTTGATTACTAAATGCTTTTATACAACGGTTGAAGGAAGTACATCAATTAACATACCATATGTGGCAGTATAGATATACAGGGAGGACAAAATATGAAAAAAACATGGATAATTATTCTATCAACTATTCTTGCAATAGTCGTGGTGCTTCAGATAGCGGTAATGGTATTTCTCAATTCCACAGGGATACATATAATTTCTAAATACGCAAGGTTTAATACAGGAGGAAAGGGATATGTATACAATACAGTTACCAAGGAATGGGAAAGAGAAAATATCAGTTGGTATATTGACCTGTTAGTTCGCAATAAGAAAGCAGACGGAGTATTAAGCGTAGAGGATTACGGAAAATTAACGGGAAACAGGCCTGTTATATCGGTTGATATGTCAAAAGATTTCTGTAAAATCTTTTTTTATGCTACTGTAACGAAATACAATGAAAACGGTGGAATAGAAGATTTAAGTACTATTGTTCTATACCGATTCATATACAACAGGGAAACAGGGCAGATTATTATCGAAATCTGGGATGAAGATGCAGGCACTAAATATCTGGTTGATGCAGATACTAAAGAAGATGCAGAGATAATTTTCAATTCATATATGAAAAAATTGTCAGACCAGACAAATGGTGAATAAATACATAATTACAAAATGGACTTCAATTAAATTTGAAGTCCATTTTTAGTTTGCGCGCCATGGGCACGTTCTAACGGGTGAAAGTCTCGAACACGCCCGGATAGTGGGAAGTTTATAGCTGAACAGCAAGGGTGTCTATCGCGAGGTGGAATCTGAAGGAAGCTATAAGCAAATCTCTGGTCCGACGGACAGAAATCACATATAAGGCTAGGCTACGAGAGATAAGTTGGCTAAAAGCAACAAAGTCTAATAACTATCACATTTGTAGCAGGTAAAGTTAAGAATAACAATATATGATTTGGCTACTAAGAAGTGGGAAGAGGAACATGTTGTAATTGGGATATCGATTTATTGGTGCGTGGAAGCAAGAAAGCGGACGGCGGAACTTGGAATCTCTACCTATTTTGCCGATTTGAGCTGTTTGGGTAGAGATTCCCAACAAGCAGCCCCGGGAATCTCTACCATATTTTGCCGATTTGCGCCATTTGGGTAGAGATTCTCAATAAGCTGGGGCTGGGAATCTCTACCTATTTTGCCGATTTGCGCTGTTTGGGTAGAGATTCTCAATAAGCTGGGCCTGGGAATCTCTACCATTTTCCGAGTTTACCGCCATTTGGGTAGAGAATTCCAATAAGCTGACCTGGGAATCTCTACCTATTTTGCCGATTTGCACTGTTTGGGTAGAGATTCTCAAGAAGCAGCCCCGGAAATCTCTACCCTTTTCCGAGATTTGCGCCATTTGGGTAGAGATTTCCAACAAACAGCCCCGGGAATCTCTACCATATTTTGCCGATTTGCGCCATTTGGGTAGAGATTCCCAACAAGCAGACCCAGGATTCTCTACCTTGTTTACGCATAAGTATATGCAATAATAAATAGTATAAGGATATTGAAAGAGGAGACACATATGAAAAAAATATTATTTGCAGTTCTGGCAATGGTGCCGGTATTGTGCGGTTGTTCGATGAAAAAAGCATACAAAAAGGCAGAACGCCCGAATGTTGATATCGCAGAAGATGGCACAACAGATAATCCTGTAAAAGAACCGGAAATACCGGGAAATAGAGCCAGCTGGACTGTACTTATGTATGTGGCTCCGACCTTGAATTCAGAAGACAGATATGCCAAATGGAGTAAAAATGCTTCTATGCTGCAACTGTTGGCATACATATACAAAGATAACTGGATGCATCCGGAGAACACTATTGAATGATAAAATAATAATGGCTCGTGCATTGCACGAGCCATTACGCATTATTCTTATTAGTTAGCTGAAATAGCGCCTACAGGACAAGCAGATTCGCAAGCTCCGCATGAGAGACATGTATCTGCATCTATTTCATAATGTGAATCGCCAAGAGAGATAGCTCCTGCTGGACATCCTCCGGCACATGAACCACAACTTACACAAGAATCTGAAATAACGTATGCCATAATAGTTACCTCCTATGTATATTACAGTGTCATTATAATACGTCGATATAAAAATATCAAGAAACATTTATTTCAAAAAATTTGAAAAAATATACAGGTAACGCTTTACAATGGGTGTTGCCACTTTTTTTATGTTAGTATATAATTATATTTGTTATCTGAATGGTAATAATATATTATAAATATAGAGTGTAAAGGAGAAATAACATGGCACAGATTAATAAAGATATGATTATTCATGATATCATCCAGATTGATACTGATATAATACCAATCCTTCTTGACGCCGGAATGCATTGCGTGGGATGCCCATCGGCACAGGGAGAATCTCTTGAGGAAGCATGTATGGTACATGGTATCGATGCAGATGCGTTGACAGTATTTATCAATAACTATCTTGCTGAAAAGGCAGCAAAAGCTGAATAATTATATGCTTACAAGACTATTTATAGGAAAAGATATTAATCAGGCAAAGAATACATTTGTGTGGACAGCTTTATCCGGAATAGTATACTCATTACAGTCGCTGATATTCCTTATTATTTTAACTAATATTATGGGAAAATCAGCGGCTGGATTATATTCACTGGGAATAATGATAGCTAACCAGATGCTTACGGTGGGTAAGTATTCAGTAAGAAATTATCAGGTGTCTGATATTAATGAAAAATATACATTTGACCAGTATTATACGTTCAGAATATGTACCTGTGCCGCGGCAATGCTTATTACCATAGGCTGGGTTATTTTTGGCGGATACAGAGGCGATGAAGCGGTAGTGATCATAAGTCTTACGGTATATAAGATGGCTGAATGTATGTCTGACTTGTTTGAAGGACTTTATCAACAGAGGTTCAGATTTGATATAAGCGGAAGAAGTCAGTTCACAAAAGACCTTATTATGATAGTATGCTACGGCGGAATGTTAATTATTACAAAAGATGTTGTTTTGTCATCTGTCGTGCTTGCAGTTGTATCATTTGTACTTATATTTGTAATCGATTTTCCGATTGCCGGGAAATTTGCAGCAATAAAATGGAATTTCAGATGGAAAGTGACAAAAGAACTGTTTTTTGCCTGTACGGCATTGTTTGTAAGCTCTTTTTTGTTTATATATATTCATAATGCACCTAAGTATGCACTTACCCGTATTTCAGGAAATGATACTTCAATTCTTGCAGAGTTTAATGCATTGTTTATGCCCGTATTTGTGGTAGATTTATTTGCCGGATTTACAATGAGAATGTGGCTTACCAGGATGGCGGTATATCACAATGACGGAGATTGCGGAAGCTTTAAGAAAACAATTAACAAGCAGCTTGGCGTGATTACGGGACTTACGGTATTGTCAATGGCGGGAATGTTTTTTCTTGGAGGTCCCGTTCTTACTGCTATATACGGAATTGACCTGTATGGTCATGAATGGACCAATCTTTTACTTATGTTATCGGGAGGACTGGTTGCCGTGTATACTTTGTACGAAAATGTAATAATTATATACAGAAAACAGAATATCAGCATTGTTATTAATGTTGTTACAGCGGTTGTTGCTGCAGTTATTGTTACGCCGCTTGCATCATGGAAGGGAATATATGGAGCGACTGTCGGATATGTAATTGCCAATGCGGTAAGAGCCGGAGGATATTACATTGTGGCTAAGATATTTATGATAAAAGGAAGAAAAAAGGTTTAGAAAACGTGTTGGATATGTTTTCTAAACCTTTTAATTATGTCATTATTATACCAGCTTTATCTGTAATACGATAAAACATACAAAATATGCGGCATAAGAAAGTAACATGAGGATACCGCCTGCACGGTTTAGTTTCTTGTCTTTTGTCAAGATTACGCATAAGAAGAGCATCACCATACAGATTACTGCCATTATGTTGTCTACGATAAAATCTTTTGAATACTGAACAGGTGTTAAGAGCGCCGTAATTCCAAGAACAAACAGTATATTAAAAATATTGCTTCCTACGATATTACCTATTGCAATGTCCGCATTGTGTTTGCAGGCTGCCGTAACGGATGTGATAAGTTCCGGAAGTGAAGTTCCCAAGGCAACAATGGTAAGACCTATTAAACGGTCGGACATGCCAAAATATTTTGCAATGGCGGTAGCAGAATTAACTGTAAGCTGGCTTCCGCCTACAATTGCGGCACCACCGAAAATTATGTAAAGAATCATAAGCCATGTAGGTAATTTCTTGACTTCTTCCTCTTCTTCATCCTTTTTCTTAAGAGAGATATATACAAGATATCCCATAAATATTAAAAATAATATTGTCAGAATTACTCCATCAAATCTTGAAAGGGAATAACCATTCATGCCAAGTACAAGTAGTACAATGGTGATTACGGCAACAAAAGGAATTTCTATAAAAAGAGTATTCTTTTTAACTGCCAGCGGTGTGATAACTGAAGCGATGCCAAGGATAAGGAGAACATTAAGGATGTTGCTTCCGACTACGTTGCTTACCGCAAGTTCGGCACTTCCCTTGATTCCTGCAGTGATACTTATGGCAGCTTCGGGAGCACTTGTTCCGAAAGCAACAATTGTAAGACCGATTACAATCTGTGGAATGCCAAGCTTGCCTGCAAGACTTGAAGAACCATCAACAAATACGTCCGCACCTTTCATAAGAAGTACAAAACCGACAACTAATAATAAAATATTGACTGGTAATGGCATTTTTAAAACCTCCGTAAATTAGAAAAAATAGTGTTCAACAATTATTTTGATACCTAATAAAATAAGAATAACCCCACCGATAAATTCAGATTTGTTTTTGTAGATATTTCCGAAAATATTACCGATTTTAACACCTGCAATGGAAATTATAAATGTTGCTACTCCTATAATAATAACAGCCAGAACTGTATTAAGCAATGCTGTGGCCTGAATTATGTTAACAGGGATACAGGCAAATGTGATTCCGACAGCCAGTGCATCTATGCTTGTTGCTATAGCCATTAATAACATTGTCTTAAAGCCGATGGCGTCAGATTCTCCGCCTTCTTTTTCTTCTTTTGAAAATGATTCACGAATCATATTAATTCCTATCAGTAACAAAAGAATAAATGCAATCCATGGGGCAAATGCGTTAACAAACTTTGCAAACTGTATGCCAAGAAAATATCCTATCATAGGCATTATTGCCTGAAAACAGCCAAACCACGCACCAACAATAAGCATATGGCGGAATGTGATTTTCTTAATTGCGAGACCTTTGCATATAGATACTGCGAAAGCATCCATAGAAAGACCTATTGCCAGTAGGATAAGTGTGAATAAATCCATCTGAGAATTCTCCTTTGTATATTTCTCCGTTGCTTTCTTTCACAAATAAAAAAAACAGGCAAGGCCTGCTGAATTCTTATTTTAATTTATTGAAAAAAAATTGTCAAGACATTTAGGCAAAATATAAGGCAGCCGAAGCTGCCTTTATATAAAAAGAAAGAGGAGTATGAAAAACAAAAAAAATTATTTCATCCTCTATAGTATATTTTTTGTTTGTGGATAAAAAATGTCTTAATTATGAACAAATTGAAACTTTATAATAAAAATATTGTAAAAATCATTTAAAATCCGTTTACAATCGCGTCCAGAATAGTGTCTGCCACTTTCTCTTTTGACATAATATCATATTCTTTAATATTATCTTTGGTAATCAAAGTTACTATATTGGTGTCTGTACCGAATCCGGCACCGCCTGTAACAAGACTGTTGGCAACAATCATATCCGCGTTTTTCTTTTCAAGTTTTTTCCTTGAATTATCAAGCATATTTTCTGTTTCCATGGAAAAGCCGCATATAAACTGTCCCGGTTTCTTGTTTTCACCGAGAAATTTCAGGATATCAGTAGTACGCTTTAATGGAATGGACATATCGCTGTCGGATTTTTTGATTTTGTTGTCTGCAACCGATACGGGAGTGTAGTCGGCAACAGCCGCAGCTTTGATTATTATGTTCTGGTTTTCGTAATTATCTTTTACTGCATTAAACATATCTTCGGCAGAGATAACATCAATTACTTTGGTAAATAGTGGCTTTGGAAGGGAAACAGGACCTGATATCAGTGTTACATCAGCTCCACGGAATGCGGCGGCTCTTGCAAGGGCATAACCCATTTTACCGCTGGAGTGATTGGTAATATACCTTACCGGGTCAAGGGCTTCCCTCGTAGGACCTGCCGTTATAAGGATGCGTTTTCCTATAAGGTCTTTTTTGCCATTAAGAGCCCTTAAAATATATTCAATAAGTATATTTTTATCCGGAAGCTTGCCTTTACCGCTGTCCCCGCAGGCAAGGTGACCGCTTGCGGCAGGAATAATTTCAAAACCATACATCATGAGTTTGGCGATGTTGTCCCTGACAACAGGGTTTTCGTACATATTGGTGTTCATTGCAGGAGCAACTATTTTTGTGCATTTGCAGGCAAGAACAGTTGTGGTAAGCATATCGTCTGCGATTCCGTTAGCCATTTTTCCGATTACATTGGCAGTAGCGGGAGCAATTAAAACCACATCGGCTTCTTTTGCAAGTGAAATGTGCTTTACGTCAAATTCAAAGTCACGGTCGAAAGTATCCACAAGGCATTTACTTGAAGTAAGCGTCTCGAATACCATAGGACTTATGAATTTTGTGGCATTTTCAGTCATTATCACACGGACATTGCAGCCTGATTTCACAAGAGCACTTGCTACATCAGCCATCTTGTATGCAGCAATACCTCCGGTTATTCCTAAAAGGACAGTTTTCTTATCTTTCATAACATAACCTCTTAACATTCATCTGCTATTTTGTAAATAAGATTTTCGGTGTCATCCCATCCGAGGCATGGATCCGTAATTGATTTACCATAAATCATGTCCTTGCAGATTTTCTGATTACCTTCTTCAAGGTAGCTTTCAATCATTACGCCTTTTACTAATTTTTTGAATTCAGGATTATATCTTCTGCTGTGAAGAACTTCGCTTGTTATACGGATCTGCTGTTTAAACTGCTTGTTAGAGTTAGAATGGTTAGCATCGATTATTGCAGCAGGATTCTTAAGGTCTTTGGAAGCGTATATTTCATGAAGTCTTTCAAGGTCTTCATAATGGTAATTAGGAATACATATTCCATATTTGTTGACACCGCCACGAAGTATAACATGTGCAAGGTCATTGCCAGATGTGCTTACACTGTATCCTCTGTAAATAAATTCGTGGGAACTTTGTGCAGCAATTACTGAATTAATCATAACGCCAAAATCTCCGCTTGTAGGATTCTTCATTCCCACAGGGATATCCATACCGCTGGCGGTAAGACGGTGCTGCTGGTTTTCAACGGAACGGGCACCGATTGCTTCATACGATAAAACATCGTCAAGGTAGCTCCTGTTCTCAGGATAAAGCATCTCATCTGCTGATGTAAGACCGCTTTCTTTGATAACATCTATATGAAGTTTTCGGATAGATGCAATTCCTGCATAAAGGTCAGACTCTTTGTTAGGGTCAGGCTGATGAAGCATACCCTTATAACCTTCACCTGTGGTTCTTGGTTTGTTAGTGTATACACGGGGAATAATAATCAGCTTGTCTTTAGTCTTTTCGTTGACCCTTGCAAGACGCTCAACATATTCAAGAACGGCATCTTCACGGTCAGCGGAACATGGACCTACGATTACAAGAAATTTATCACTTTCACCTGTAAAAACCTTACGGATTTCACGGTCTCTTTCTGATTTGATTGCTGTAAGATCCGGTGTCATAGGAAATTCTTCTTTAAGAACTTCAGGTTCCGGAAGCTTTTTAAAATAATTCATTGACATTGTTAAAATCCTCATCTCTTCTAATTTCAGTATATATAAATTAACACTTTAACGCTTTAAAGTCAAGAAGAACATATTGACATTGTGTTTTTATTATAAAAAATGTAAAATAAATATGCTATATTTAATTTATAAAAAATTAATCTTTTTTACCAAAATAAAATAATTAATACATAACACATTCATAAATCAGGTGTATATCTGATTGAAACAGAATAAAAGAATTGGAGATTTATTGTTATGGGCAAGATTATTGGAATTGATTTAGGAACTACTAACAGTTGTGTTGCGGTAATGGAGGGCGGACAGCCTACGGTTATCGTTAATTCCGAGGGAACAAGGACAACACCAAGCGTGGTTGCTTTTACCAAAAAAGGAGAGAGACTTGTGGGAGAACCTGCGAAGCGTCAGGCAGTCACAAATCCTGAAAGAACTGTTTCTTCCATCAAGAGAGAGATGGGCTCCGGCTATAAAGTTAAGATTGACAAAAAGAATTATTCGCCTCAGGAGATATCGGCTTTTATCCTTATGAAATTAAAAAAGGATGCCGAGGATTATCTGGGACAGCGTGTAACGGAAGCAGTAATTACCGTACCGGCATATTTCAGCGATGCACAACGTCAGGCGACCAAGGATGCAGGAAGAATAGCAGGACTTAAAGTGGAACGAATTATTAATGAGCCTACGGCAGCAGCTCTTGCGTACGGCCTTGATAACGGTGAAGCACAGAAAATCCTGGTATATGACCTTGGCGGCGGTACTTTCGATGTTTCAGTAATTGAAATCGGTGATAAGGTTATTGAGGTGCTTGCAACCTCAGGGGATAACCATCTCGGCGGTGATGATTTTGATAAACGTCTTTCGGACTATATTGTTTCGGAGTTTAAGAGAACAGAAGGAATAGACCTTGGTAAAGATAAAGTCGCACTTCAGAGAATAACTGAAGAAGCCGAGAAAGCCAAGAAAGAGCTTTCATCGGCACAGACAGTTAATATTAACCTGCCATTTATTACAACCACCAAAGCAGGTCCCGTTCATCTTGATATGAATATTACAAGGGCAAAATTTAACGAACTGACATCGGACCTTGTGGAGAGAACAACAGGCCCTGTAATTACGGCACTTAACGATGCAGGAATTACAAAGGGCGAACTTAATAAGGTACTTCTTGTAGGCGGTTCTACAAGAATACCTGCGGTTCAGGATAAAGTAAGACAGCTTACGGGACTTGAGCCAAGCAAAAATATGAATCCTGACGAGTGTGTTGCACTCGGAGCATCAATACAGGGTGGCAAGCTTGCGGGAGATTCAGGTAATGCGTCCGAACTTCTTTTGCTTGACGTAACTCCTCTTACGCTCTCAATAGAGACAGTGGGAGGAATTGCCACACACCTTATAGAGAAAAACTCTACGATTCCATGCAGAAAAAGCCAGGTATTTTCTACTGCAATGAGCGGACAGACCAATGTTGAAATCAAGGTTTTACAGGGCGAACGACAGTTTGCGAGGGATAACAAGCTTCTTGGAACCTTCCGTCTTAACGGAATAAGAAGAGCACCGGCCGGAGTTCCGCAGATAGAGGTAACTTTCGATATTGATGCAAACGGTATTGTGCATGTATCGGCTAAGGACCTTGATACGGGACGGGAACAGAGCATTACGATTACCGCAGGCTCTAATCTTTCGGAAACTGAAATTGAACGTGCCATGCGGGACGCTGCGGAATATGCGGAAGCCGACAGTACGAGAATGGATGCTTTTGAAGCCATTAATGAGTCAAAACAGCTTATTAATGATGCACAGGCTAAGTTAAAGACTGAGAAAAAGACAATTGATAAAATGAGAAAGAATCAGATTAATCAGGATATATATAATCTTGGTCGTCTTATCAGAAAAGCCAAGCCTGAGAAAATGACAATTACGGAAACTGTAGAAATTAAAAATGCAATGGACAGGCTTAAGCAGTCTGCCGGATTATAAAGATACATAGGAGAAAAAGAAAATGGATATTAAAGAATTATTGGCGAGGTGCGACCATACACTGCTTGCCGTAACAGCTGAGGAGTCTGAAATCGAGACATTATGCGATGAGGCGGTTAAGTACGGATGTGCGTCCGTGTGTATACCTCCGTCTTATGTAAAAAAAGCCTCGGCTTACCTTAAAGGCAAAGGTTCTTCCCTGGCAGTATGTACGGTTATAGGATTTCCTAACGGCTACAATACAACCAAAGTCAAGGTATATGAGACAGAACAGGCAGTACTTGACGGAGCTTCAGAAATAGATATGGTAATCAATCTCGGCTGGGTAAAAGACGGTAAGTATTATGATGTATTGAATGAAATTAAGGCTGTGAAAGAAGCGTGTCACGGAAGAATTTTGAAGGTAATTATAGAAACATGTCTTTTAGAGGACGCGGAAAAGATTACACTTTGTAAAATAGTTACCGAGGCAGGTGCAAAGTTCATTAAGACTTCAACGGGATTCCAGGCAGGGGGCGCAACGCCTTCGGATGTGGCACTTCTTAAAGCCAACGTAGGACGAGGCGTGGAGGTTAAAGCGGCAGGCGGAATTTCCACCCTTGACGATGCAGACCTTTTCCTTAAGCTTGGAGCGTCAAGACTTGGCACAAGCAAGGTTGTTAAATTATTTGAAAAAATGGAGAACAAGTAATGAACTACAAGACAATCGACGAACTTAATAATTTCGATTTTTCGGAAAGTGTAATATCGGAAGTTGAGACAATGAACGGTACTTTTCATTTGTGGCTTGATAATGTAACGATTCTGCCCGAATGTTCATGCAACAGGGATATCAGGGTAATGAGAGCCAACGGATTTCTTTTATCCGTATCCAATCCCGGAATACAGGAATTTATAGAGGAAGGCTATAAACGTTACAATGCTGATAATGTTCTTCAGGAATCCGTAGATGACAGAATTTTTGCAAAAGACGAATATGCGGCCATGTTTAAGACATTCCCTTATGGAACAATATATTCCATCAAAAAAAAGGAGAACACTTATGTATTCTCCATAGATGCCAACGACAGATGTTACGAAATAACAGTGAGCGGCAGCGGCGATGTTGAGGAATGGGACAGATTTCTTGTAAAGGAATAGTCCTATTTATTACTGAGTTTTACCCAGTCCTTACCATAGAAAAGTGCCAGATGTGCATTTTTCCAGTGAAGAGGGTCTGCTGTAATATCCGTATGGAAAATAGGTGCAGGAGTAACTGAAAGCGGAGCTAAGGTTACTCCTTTTTCTTCTGTGCCGGAAAGGTACTCCGCACGCTCCCTGCATTCCTTATCATATTGTTTTGCATCCCCATTAATAAGGGAATATGTGGCACTTACGGAAAGTGGCATATTGGAAAAATCGGCACCGCCGTTTTCTCCCTCCGACACTTTGCATAGGCCTACGCAGGAAATTGCAAAAATAATAGTGCAGGACATAATAAATACAAAACGTTCGTGCTTCATCTCAAAAAATCTCGCAAATTTGCAAAGAACCAGGGAATCCCCGTATTTTTTTCCTATATATCCAAGCATGTATATCAGATTGAAAAGCATAAAGATATAATAGCTGAAATTAATAATGTTCATCATTCTGTAAGGCATCCTTAATCCCTGTGCATAGAATACAGGAGTACCCTGTGAACAGAAAAGACAGAATGTAAACAAAAGCACAAGTACGGGATGTTTAAAAGAAAGAGAACTTCTTTTGGCGATTCTGTAAAGCAAAGGTATTAACATTATAAAAAGTATAAGCACAGGTGCCAAAGTCGAGCTTGCAATACTGTATCCACCGTAAGCGAAAGAACAGATAATGGACTTAATTACACCATGACTGCCACCCACAGCCTCCTGACGGATTGCATTACCCGGGGCAAGGATACTAAGGGCAAAGGACACTCCTATTGAACATGTAATCAGTACAAGAGGGATGACACTTTTATTTTTCTTAACAATCATAAGTATAACAAGGGTTATTAATATAAGAACCGTAACAAGGGATGTTGCGTAGTTACCGCCACCGATTATGAAGGCTAAAGGAACTGCGAAAATACCCGCAATAATTCTGGCAGGCATAGCTTTGCTTTTAATCATAACCGTTACGAGCGTCAGTAAAAATAAAGCCAATGAAAAGAAAAATGTATAATAAACAGAACCGTTATACCAATAGAAAGAATCCGAAGGCATAATGGTAAACTGCATTGCACAGAAAGTAACGGCAAGAGCCGTGATTATGGAAGCCTGTCTGCCGGCATCAAACCATTTTCTTAAAAAATTATATATGAATGCAAGCATGGCGGCAACAAATGCGCTTATAAGTATAACAGATGATAATACATAGGCGGATTCACCGAATACGGCAGGCTGCAGGCGCATAAGGAAAATAGCGGCAAAATTGCCCTGCCAGTCATTGTAGGTATTTTTCATTTCGTCAAAAGAAGTAGATATAACCTGGGAAACAGAACCTGTATCACGGTAAACTTTGGCAGTTTCCACGCCGTAATAATAGTCATCCACACTCGGATGGTTATATTTACCTATGATATAAAGGGGAATAAGTGATAATATAAAAATTATTGTAATAACATAAACATATTGTTTTGATTTCATTAATGTTACCTCCGATATCAAACCCTCATCAAAGTACATATTATCATAGGTAACAGCGTAATTGCAAATGATAACACAATGTGATAATCTCTAAATATGATACGGATATTTCCGGAAGGATGATATATATGGCGAAAATACTTTACCTTGTAATACCATGTTACAATGAAGAAGAAGTCTTAGCTGACACGGCGGGCAAACTTGATAAAAAAATGAAAGAACTTATGGCAGAAGGGCTTATTGACGTAAAAAGCAGGATAATTTTTGTTAATGACGGTTCTATGGATCTGACATGGAAAATAATTGAAGATTTACACAATAAAGATACCTTGTTTGGCGGAATTAACCTTACGAGAAACAGGGGACACCAGAATGCACTTTTAGCCGGACTTATGACTGTTAAGGATGACGCGGATATAGTTATATCCCTTGATGCGGATTTACAGGACGATATAAATGTTTTTGATGAAATGCTCCGGAAAAATAACGAGGGTTATGATGTCATATATGGTGTGAGAAATGACAGAAAAAAAGATTCTTTTTTCAAAAGACATACGGCGCAGATGTTTTATAAATTAACCAACAAATTAGGCGGAGACCTGATATACAATCATGCGGATTTCAGGCTTATGAGCAGGAGAGCCCTTGAGGGACTGGCACAGTTTGAAGAGGTCAATCTTTTCTTAAGAGGAATAGTACCATTAATCGGATATCCATCGACGATTGTTGAATATGAGAGAAAAGAAAGACTTGCGGGAAAAAGCAAATATCCGCTCAGGAAAATGATGAGCTTTGCCATTGAGGGAATAACCTCACTAAGCATTAAACCCATGAGATTTGTAACGGGAATGGGCATATTTGTTTTTCTTGTGAGCATTGCCATGATGATTTACGCATTCGTAAGTTATTTTACCGGCAGAGTTGTTGCCGGATGGACTTCCATACTTATTTCAGTGTGGGCAATCGGCGGAATGGTGCTTCTGGGACTTGGCATTGTAGGTTCATATATTGGCAAAATATATCTTGAGACCAAGAAAAGACCACGTTATATAGTAGAAAAATACATCAATGAAAGAGAGTAGATATGTTTCCTGAAAGAATAGAAAAACAGTTTGAATTTCTTAAAGAGATAGATAAGGAAAAGAATATTTTCAGACAGACTTATCTTGCAGACGGCATGAGAAAAGAAAATGATGCGGAGCACGCATGGCACATGGCATTGTTTGTAATGGTGCTGTCGGAATATGCCAATGAAGATATAGACGTGTTGAAGACAATGAAAATAGTTCTTATTCACGATTTAATAGAAATATACGCAGGCGATACCTATGCCTATGATTCAAAGGGCAATGAAAGCAAACGCGGGCGTGAACTTGCGGCTGCGGACAGACTTTTTAATATTCTGCCAAAAGACCAGGCAGAGGAATTCAGGGCATTGTGGGATGAATTCGAGGAAAATATTACGCCGGAAGCCAGGTTTGCCAACACAATGGACAAGATTCAGCCTTTAATGCTTAATAATGCGTCAAAGGGCAGATCGTGGGAAGAACATGGTGTTCATGCTTCACAGGTATACGGACGTAATGAGAAAACACATCTGGGTTCGGAAGAATTGTGGAAATATGCAGATGAGACTTTTATCAGACCCAATGTTGGAAGACAACTTAAAAGGGATTAAATATTGATTTTAGAGCCTATTTATGGTAGCGTTAGAAGTTAGGACAGAAGATTTTTAGGAGGATTTAGTAAAATGGAGAAAAAACCTTACTATATTACTACAGCGATTGCGTATACATCAGGTAAGCCACATATCGGTAATACCTATGAAATAGTTCTTGCAGACAGTATTGCAAGATATAAGAGAATGCAGGGATATGATGTCCGTTTCCAGACCGGTACGGATGAACATGGACAGAAAATTGAATTAAAGGCAGCAGAGGCAGGTGTTACACCAAAACAGTTTGTAGATAACGTTGCCGGTGAAATCAAGAGAATATGGGATTTGATGAATACCTCTTATGACAAATTTATCAGAACCACCGATGAATACCATGAGAAACAGGTTCAGAAAATCTTTAAAAAATTATATGATAAAGGGGATATTTACAAGGGACATTACGAAGGCATGTACTGTACTCCTTGCGAATCCTTCTGGACGGAGTCACAGCTTGTAGACGGAAAATGTCCTGACTGCGGAAGAGAAGTCAAGCCTGCAAAGGAAGAAGCTTACTTCTTTAAGATGAGCAAATATGCGGACAGACTTATTGATTATATTAACGAACATCCTGAATTCATACAGCCTGTTTCCCGTAAGAATGAAATGATGAATAACTTCCTTTTACCGGGCCTTCAGGACCTTTGTGTATCAAGAACATCTTTTAAATGGGGAATACCTGTGGATTTTGATGACAGACACGTTGTATATGTATGGCTTGACGCACTTACCAACTATATCACGGGACTTGGATATGACTGTGACGGCGATAATGATGAATTGTTCAAAAAATACTGGCCTGCGGATCTTCATCTTATCGGAAAAGATATTATCCGTTTCCATACAATTTATTGGCCTATTTTCCTTATGGCACTTGACTTACCGCTTCCAAAACAGGTTTTCGGACACCCTTGGTTATTACAGGGTGGCGATAAGATGAGCAAATCCAAAGGAAATGTAATTTATGCCGATGATATGGCGGATATGTTTGGCGTGGATGCCGTAAGATATTTTGTACTTCACGAAATGCCTTTTGAAAATGATGGTGTCATCACATGGGAACTGGTTGTGGAAAGACTTAATTCAGAACTTGCCAATACTCTTGGAAACCTTGTAAACAGAACAATTTCAATGAGTAATAAATATTTTGGCGGAGTAGTTACCGACAAAGGTGTAACGGCAGAAGTTGATGATGACCTTAAAAATACAATTCTTGAAGCAGTTAAAAAAGTTGACGCTAAGATGAATGACCTCCGTGTTGCAGATGCGATTACAGAGACCTTCAATATATTTAAGCGCTGCAATAAATACATTGACGAGACAATGCCTTGGGCACTTGCGAAGGATGAGACACAGGCGGACAGATTATCAACTGTTCTTTATAACCTTGTTGAGGGAATAAGTATCGGTGCTGCACTTCTTGAGCCATTTATGCCGGAAACAACAGCTAAGATTCGTAAACAGCTTAATGCACCTGAACTTACACTCGAAGACCTTACAAAGTTTGGTAATTATGTTTCGGGAACAAAAGTAACCGATGCACCTGAAATCCTTTTTGCAAGACTTGACATTAATGAAATTATGCCAAAGGTAGAAGAAATCCGTGCTAAACAGCGTGCGCAGGCAGGTGTAACCGAGGAACCACAGGCAGAAGCAGGTATTGATGTTGAAAAGAAACCGGAAATCTCCATTGATGATTTTATGAAGGTCCAGTTAAGAGTGGGAGAAATTCTTAAATGTGAAGAAGTGCCTAAGTCTAAGAAGCTTCTTTGCTCACAGGTAAAGATAGGCAGCGAAGTTAAGCAGATTGTATCGGGAATCAAGCAGCATTATTCCGCAGAAGAAATGGTTGGAAAGAAGGTTGTGGTTGTTGCTAACCTTAAACCGGCCAAGCTCGCAGGCGTACTTTCAGAAGGTATGCTTCTTTGTGCAGAGGATGCGGAAGGCAACTTATCATTATTAACACCTGAGAAGGATATGCCTAACGGTGCGGCGATTCGTTAATGACAGGAATATTTGAAAGCCATGCCCATTATGAGGATGAGGCATTTGACGAGGACAGGGACGTACTATTAAAGTCCCTGCCCGAAAATGGTATAAAATATGTTGTGGATGTGGGGTCTTCTATCGATACCTGCCACAAAATTATTGAACTTATTCCAAAGTGGGACTATATGTACGGTGCATTAGGCATTCATCCTGAGGAAATCAGGACGGTTACTGATGAAGACATGGAGTGGCTTCGTAAAGAAGCGGCTGCCAATGGCAAAATTGTTGCCATCGGTGAAATTGGTCTTGATTATTATTGGGATAAGGATAATAAAGCGCAGCAGAAGGAATTTTTTGAACGTCAGTTAGTGCTTGCAAAAGAACTTAAAAAGCCTGTTATTGTTCATTCAAGAGAAGCGGCTCTTGATACCTATGAAGTAATAAAGGCATCGGCTGACAGGGACAACAGCGGTGTTATTCATTGCTTTTCATACTCAAAAGAAGAAGCAAAAAAATATCTGGATATGGGATTTTATATTGGTATCGGAGGTGTGCTTACCTTCAAAAAAGCTGCCAAAATCCGTGAAGTGGCAGAATATGTACCTATTGACAGGATACTTCTTGAGACAGACTGCCCTTATCTTGCACCTGAGCCATTCAGGGGAAAACGTAATTCCTCGTTATATATTCCTGAGGTGGTTAAGAAAATTGCAGAGATTAAGCAGCTTGATTATGATGAAGTGATAGATATAACTTTTAAAAATGGCAGGAGAATGTATGGGATATGAGAGAAAAAAGAATAATTAAGGAGATCATGGCAATCTTTTTGATGGTGGCCCTGGTACTTATAGGGCTTGGTACATATTTTCTGGTAAAAGATATAAAAAATAATGCTAACTGTTATAAAGTAAAGGTGCGTATTACCCAGAAAGAACAGGTAGGAGAGGACCGCTATCTGTATTATGTGGATTATACCGTAAACGGAGAGACATACAGCCATATTGCATATAAACCTGTAAACAGTGATAATGCCCATTTAGGCGGAACCGAAAAAGCGTATGCGGATAAGGATAATCCATATAATCTCAGACGAAGAATGGGACCGGCAATAATAATTATTTTATATGTAATGGGCGGTGCATTCTTATTTGTGGGTGTTGTTTCCGGAATCAAAGAAGTCAGAACAAAGAAAATCAAGAAAAACTACTATGTGTATGCAGAAATATATGATGTTGTTGTTGATTATTCAACTGCAGTAAACGGGGTCTGCCCTTTTGTCATTAAATGTAAGTATGTAGAGCCTGAAACAGGAGAAGTTATTGTATTTAAGAGTGAGCATTGCTATGATGACCCGGGAATAGTATATTCTCCGGGCGAACAGGTTAAAGTATATCTTGAGGATAAGACATATAAAAATTATGTCGTTGATCTTGAAAAATTTAAGAGCCTTGGGCTTGGCTGATGGTACATACGCTAAATGAAAGAGAAAAAGACGATTAAACAGCTTATAGTTGTGATTTCCTTAATCGGTCTGGCACTTTTGGGACTTGGTACTTTTTTTATGGTAAAAGATTTAAAACATAAAAAAGAGAGCTATAAAGTCACGGTGCATATTACCGATGTGGAGCAGGTAGGAGAGGACAGCTATCTGTATTATGTAGATTATACCGCCGGTGGGAAAAAATACAGTCACGTTGTATATAAGCCTTCAAATGACAAAAATGCACATCCCGGCGGTAGTGAGAAGGCGTACGCCGATAAAGATAATCCGTATAATTTAAGACAGATATATGGTCCTGTTATCGTGATATTTTTATATATAATGGGAATTGCGGTAACGGCTGCAGAACTGTCGGTGTGCATTAAAGAAATAAAAAAGAAAAAGATGGACAAATCACATTACGTCTATGCGGAAATATTTGATGTATGTGTTGATTATTCTGTCGCAGTAAATGAAATCTGCCCTTTTGTCATAAAGTGCAGGTATAATGATCCCGAAACAGGAAAAGAAATAATATTTACCAGCGGACATTGCTATGATGACCCGGGGCAGGTATACTCTCCCGGTGAGCAGATTAAGGTATATGTTGAGGGCAGCACATATGAAAACTATCTTGTTGACCTTGAAAAATTTGAAAGCTTAGGCTTGGGATAAAGGAAAAAATATGTATTTAAGTAATCCAACAAACACTCTTGCCGTGATAAACAAGCATGAGTTTGCATTCCAGAAGAAATTCGGACAGAATTTTCTTATTGACGAAGGAATTGTTAATAAAATAGTGCGTGAAGCCGGTGTGACAAAAGATGATTTTGTACTTGAGATAGGACCGGGAATCGGAACCATGACCCAGCTTTTATGTGAACAGGCGGGTGGTGTGGCAGCAGTTGAAATTGACACTAATCTTATACCGATTCTTAAGGAAACATTGGCAGAATACGATAACGTAACCATAATTAACGAAGATATTCTCAAAGTTGATATTAAAAAACTGGCAGAAGAAAAAAACGGCGGTAAACCCATAAAAGTCGTTGCAAATCTGCCGTATTATATAACCACGCCTATTATTATGGGATTATTTGAAAGCAATGTTCCTATAGATTCCATAACCGTTATGGTGCAAAAAGAGGTGGCGGACCGTATGCAGGTAGGCCCGGGCACAAAGGATTATGGTGCGCTTTCCCTTGCTGTGCAGTATTATTCCAAACCACAGGTAGTAATTAATGTACCGCCTGAATGTTTTATTCCAAGGCCTAATGTGGGTTCTGCGGTTATAAGGCTTACAAGGTACAAAGAACCTCCTGTCAAAGTCAGGGATGAAAAGTTAATGTTTAAGTTAATAAGGGCATCCTTTAACCAAAGACGTAAGACCCTTGCCAACGGACTTAATAATTCTCCGGAAATTAATTTTTCAAAGGAAGAAATTACGGCGGCAATAGAGTCTCTTCATAAAGGTCCGTCTATACGAGGTGAAGCATTAACACTTTCGGAGTTTGCTGCATTATCTGATTATTTTAGTAATATTAAATAGTATTTTTACAAAGCTTCTTTCATATACTTTTTAGCAGGAAGGCTATTTAAGTACAAGGAGGGAGCTTATTTTTATGGATTTTCAGAAAAAAGTAACATATCTGTATGATTATGAGGAAAACGGCAAGAGCATAGGCTTTGCAAAGTGGGATGTGAGAAACGGAATGTTGCGTCTGCTTGTTAATATCAGATATCAGAACAGGGAAAAAGATGGGACACATAGTGTATTTTTTTATGGAGAGGAGGGACAAAGGATACTGATAGGCGAAATGAAAATACTTTGCGGCATAGGCGAACTAAGGTATATGGGACGTGCTGACAGCATACAGAACTCAGGCTGCACTTATGAACAAATCACCGGAGTACAGGTAGAAAACGGGGATAATATTCTTTTTTACGGAGATTTTGTGGATAAAAAGCCGGAAAAGAACGGATATGAGACCTTATATGATGAGAAAAAGGCGGTGACCCTTTTTTCGGATGAGGATATTTATGACTGTGTGGAAATAGAACCGGAGGATATTAAGAGATTTGCCAACACGAACTGGGGACTTTTGAATAACAGTTTTTTAAATCACGGATACTACGCGTACAGGCATCTTATTTTTGGCAAGCAGGCTAAATCTGACGGATATGAATACATAATCGGTGTTCCCGGTGTTTTTACAAGAAGGGATAAAAATATGGCGGGGATGTTTGGGTTTATGCACTTTAAATTCAGCACCCGCTCCGATATAAGACTCAGTCAGTTCGGCTATTGGTACAAGGTGTTAGAAGCTTAAGAATCATAGTCGATAAGCACATACCGTCTGTGGTCTGTAAAGCCGTCTTTTAATCGGATGGCGGATTTGGCCACGGATTCAAATTCAAAACCCGTGCGGAGCAGTAAATTAATGGAGGGGGTGTTATCAGGGAGGCAGAAGGCTTCTATGCGGTGTACTTTATGCTCCTTAAAAAGACATCCGGTAAGAAAGGATACGGCCTCTGTGGCATATCCTTTTTTGCAGCAGCCCGGCAGCAATTTATAACCGATAATGCAGGAATAATAAGGCATGGGCATAAAATAGCTGAAAGATACGGTGCCTATAATCGTGTCAGGTTCTGTTATGTCAAAAAGATAATACCGCATATATGTACCGTCAAGAAAAGCTTTAAATTCCATGCTTGCCAAGGTTGCCTGATAGGAAAGCGTATAAAAAGAGGATGGCTTTTCTGACTCTACTCTTGAAAAAACATCCTTTCCGGCATTGTAAAATTCCAGTATTTTATCTGCACTTCTTTCGTCAAGCGTGCGTAAATATAATCTGTCGGTTGTGTATATGAATTTCATAAGATTTCCTCCGTTAAATCATTCTTAGTATAGCATAAAATAAAAAACTGTGGTAGGATTTAAAAAAATGCAGGAAGATTAATTAAAATGACTGAAAACGAAGGTTTTATGAAAGAGGCAATCAGACAGGCAAAAAAAGCGGAAAAGCTTAATGAAGTTCCTATCGGTTGTGTAATTGTATATGATGGTAAAATAATTGCCAGAGGATATAACCGCAGAAATACGGACAAGAGTACGTTGGCTCATGCAGAGATTATTGCAATAAAAAGAGCCAGTAAAGTAATAAAGGACTGGCGTCTTGAGGACTGTACTTTATATGTTACGCTTGAACCCTGCCAGATGTGTGCAGGTGCAATTGTGCAGGCGAGAATACCGAAAGTTGTTATCGGAACAATGAATTCTAAAGCAGGGTGTGCCGGCTCGGTTATCAATGTTCTACAGATGAAAGAATTTAATCATCAGGTGGATATATGCAAAGGCGTTCTTGCCGATGAATGTAAGGAAATGATGCAGAATTTTTTCAGAAACCTCAGGGAAAAGAAAAAAATGGAAAACTATTGATTTTTTTTAACAAAACAGATATACTTAAATTCCATGCAGCCGGGGAATTAGCGGCTCCCTGAACCTGAAATCCGCTATAGCAGGGGTGATATTCTGCCGAGGGCTTTTGTTTATTGTAGCTGCCCGGTTTAAGTGATGTTGATGCTTGGGTCTTACGCAATAGGAATCCACGAACCATGTCAGGTTGGGAACAAAGCAGCATTAAGTGGAAGCTCTTATGTGACGTGAGGTCGCCTGAGTTGAGTTAACTGAATCGGTAACGTGTGATGGACGGGCTCGAAGCAGGATGCATGGTTTTTCTTTTATCAAAAATTATCTTTTAATCGTTTATTTATTCCAATTTATAAAATCACAATAAAAATTACGAAAAACCTACCGCTCACGACATTTTTGTTGTAAAAATAATCAGATATTGTTATAGTCAAATTAGAAGTAGTTGGCGTTTTCACAAAAGCAGGGAGGAAATGTATATGAAAAAGGTTTTAAAAGTAATAGCAATTTGTGCCATTGTAGCACTGGTGTCTTTTTGCGGATATATATTGATTAAAGATATAAAAAATAATTTTAACAATAAGAATGGCTGCAGACCTGTATTTATGGTTGGCAAGATATTAGAAATCAATAATAATGAATACACTATTAAAGTTATTCTTGATGAGACATCGACATATCAGCGTGGAGATGTTGTTAAGGCTGTGGAGGATTTGAAAGGTAAATCAGAGGGAACATTTCACATAGGTGATGTGGTAACAATTGAGGCACATGACAGTTTCCCGGGAGGAGATTCGGTAATACATATTGAAGGAATGCGTAATGAGTCAGATGACTGAAAATACATTCTCCGGCCTGTTTTTTTGTTTGTTATAAATCACGTTTTGTGTTAAACTATAACGAGTTAGTAAAGACAGGAAATGGTGAAGTATGTCATATACAGCTTTATACAGAAAATGGAGACCGGATACATTTTCAGATGTAAAAGGTCAGGAACATATTGTAAGGACACTTAAGAATCAGATAGAATCGGACAGAGTGGGTCATGCGTATCTTTTTTGCGGGACAAGAGGAACAGGTAAGACAACTATTGCCAAGATACTTGCAAAGGCAGTCAACTGCGAACATCCTATTGACGGAAGTCCGTGTGGGGAATGTGCCGTATGTAAGGCGATTGCTAACGGTTCGTCACTTAATGTAATAGAAATAGATGCAGCCAGCAATAACGGTGTTGATAATATACGACAGATAAGGGATGAGGTTGCATACAGACCGACAGAAGGAAGATATAAGGTTTATATAATCGATGAAGTTCATATGCTGTCAATAGGTGCCTTTAATGCACTTCTTAAGACTTTGGAGGAACCGCCTTCGTATGTAATATTTATCCTCGCAACAACTGAAGCACATAAGATACCTGTTACCATAATGTCAAGGTGTCAGAGATATGATTTTAAAAGAATATCAGTGGACACCATAGAAGCGAGACTCAGGGAACTGGTTGATAAAGAGGGTGCTGCGGCAGAGGAGAAAGCATTAAGGTATATTGCAAAACTGGCAGACGGAGCCATGAGAGATGCGCTTAGTCTCCTTGACCAGTGTATGGCAGTGAATATGAACGGTGAACTTAAGTATGAGGATGTGCTTGAGACGCTGGGAACAGTGGATACCGAGATATTTTCCAAAATACTACGGAATATAATTAATGAAAATGTTCCGGAACTGATTGCAGAGCTTGAGGAACTTATTCTGCAGGGAAGGGACTTAGGACAGTTTGTATCTGATTTTACATGGTATGTCCGTAATATCCTTGTGGTTAAGACTACAGAAAATGCAGGCAATATGATTGATATGTCGGAAGAGAATCTTGAACGGCTTAAGGAAGAAGCCTACGCCATCACGGAAGAACAGGCTATGCGGTATATAAGAATACTGTCTGAGTTGTCAGCCGGCATAAGATATGCCACACAGAAAAGAGTTCTTGTGGAGGTTGCATTGATTAAGATGACCAGACCACAGATGGAAACAGATATCACGTCCATTACGGAGAGGCTGAAACGTGTTGAGGAGCTCGTAAGGGAAAAAGAAGACCTGCTGGCATTGAGCGCAATAAGACCTGTTGACACGGATAATTCTTACACGGCAAAACCGGAGCCTAAGACGGTAGTGAGACATACCGTGACTGCTTTGCCGGAGGATATAAAGGCAGTTGTAAAGAACTGGAACGGAATAATCGGTCAGGCAGATAATATATATAATGCATATCTGAAAAAGATGAGAATAACCGCTGTGGATGACAGGCTTACTATGGTAGCCGAAGATGACTTTACTTACAGATTTATGAAAAGAGAAGAACATCTTAATTACATCAGACAGATAATAGAAAATACAATCGGCAAAGAGGTACCCGTTGAGGTAACTCTTCTTGACGAGGGCGCGGATTTTAATCAGTCATTTACAGATTTGAAAGAATTTATTAAAATGGATGTAGAAGAAGAATAAAAGAAAGGACATTTTTTAATTATGGCAAGACGTGGAGGTTTTCCGGGAGGAGCAATGCCCGGCAATATGAATAATCTGATGAAGCAGGCACAGAGAATGCAGAAGCAGATGGAAGAACAGCAGAAAGAACTTGAAGAAAAAGAATTTACGGCAGCAGCAGGCGGCGGAGCCGTAGAAGTAACAATATCAGGAAAGAAAGAAGTAACCAAGGTTAAATTACAGCCGGAAGTTGTAGATCCTGACGATATTGAAATGTTAGAAGATTTAATTATGGCTGCCACTAATGAAGCAATAAGACAGGTTGAGGATTATTCACAGGAATCAATGGCTAAGATTACAGGTGGTCTCGGAGGAGGATTTCCATTCTAATGGACTATTACGGAAGCCAGTTAAGCAGATTAATTGAAGAATTATCAGCATTGCCGGGCGTTGGAGCTAAGACAGCACAACGCCTTGCTTTCCATATCATTAATATGCCCGAAGAAAGGGCGGACGGATTAGCAAAGGCTATTGTTGATGCAAAACACAATATCAGATATTGTAAGACCTGCCAGACTCTTACGGACAGGGATGAGTGCAATATATGTGGAAATCCCGAACGCAACCACAAAGTTATTATGGTAGTTGAGAACGTGAGGGACTTGGTAGCCTATGAGAAAACGGGAAAATACAAAGGTGTGTATCATGTTCTCCATGGTGCAATTTCACCTATGCTTGGAATAGGACCGAACGACATAAAGATTAAAGAGCTTTTAGTCAGACTGCAGGGAGATGTGGATGAGGTAATCATAGCTACCAATTCCAGTCTTGAAGGAGAAGCAACGGCAATGTATCTTTCCAAACTGATTAAACCTACCGGAATTAAGGTAACAAGAATTGCCAGTGGCGTTCCGGTTGGCGGAGACCTTGAATATATTGATGAAGTAACATTATTAAGAGCCCTTGAAGGGCGTACTGAACTGTAACGGGGTTTGGGTACTGATGCGTAAGGAACATATTTTAGTTAATGAAATAATAACAGATCATAGAGAGCGTATGCTCAACCTGAAAAAATATTATCCATTTTTTGAACTGGCAAAGACCTCTTTTTCATGGTTTATGGAAGGACGGTATGAGGACAGGCTGGATATGGGTTATATTATTATGGCTGTGCTACGCTTTTTTATTGAAGAAAATAATTTTAAAGAACGTGAAGTTACATACCCTGAATATGCAACTTTTATGAAATCCTGTATTTTAAGGGATTTTGGAATAGTGGCAGGGGACAGGGAATATAAGGAACTTACGGACTTTGTTTTTGATAAATTGAAGAATGACGGCAGACCTTTTTCATTTGTTTACTATGACCCGGTGGACAGAATTAAAAAGACTTCGAGGGTCAGGCTGCTTGAAAGCAGAATAGAAGACGGAGTTGTATGGTATTCCATAAGTCCGGAGGGAATAGAATTTTATCTTGATACCAAGGAAATAAGGGACGAAAGCCGTATAAGCGTGGAGCAGCTTCTCCTGGAAAAGATGATTAAGTCTAAAGATTTTAAGGGTGGAACTGAAGTCGTAAGAAGAATTAACGAAGAAGTAAAGCGGTTGAGAATAAAGAAAAATCAGGTTATGGAACTTCTCACAACTGATATTTTTGCGGGACTTGACAGCTATAAGGAGTTTTTTAATACGGGAATAAAGTGGTTTGATGAAGAACAGAAGCTCTTTGTTAAAAATAAGGAGCTTATTGAAACTGCACTAAAGAGAACAGAAAACGATATTAACCCGGTACAGGGTGAAAGTTTCAGAACGGGAAGGGAAATCCACAGGCTGGATACGGAACTTAAGGTTGCCATGAACAATCACAGCGAGCTTTTAAAAGCCTGTACGGAGCTTGGCATTAAAGCAGATGAAATAATCAAAAAAGGCAAACTTACAAGGTTAAGGACACGTTTTGACTTCAAAGGAATTATGAACCGGATTATAAAAGAAGACAGAACGGATATATTAGAGTACATTGCGGCACCATTTTTTATGCTTAATATCAAAAAGACTTTTGATGTGGGTAAAGTGGAGGATTTGTTAAGTTATAGACCTGAAAATGAAGAAAAACCGGAGAAAAAGGTTGAATTGACTGAAAAAGATATCGTTTTTGAAGACGAACTTGACGAGAGAAGATTTAACAGAAATACCAGGACTTTATTTTTGATTCTTTTAAGATTGCTAAAAGAAAAAAAGACAGTTATGTTTACCGAATACAATGAGCAGGTCAGAAATATTTTGTCCGATAAAGTGCTTGAAAACGGGGATTACTATACGTTTCTCATTCATCTTTGCGAGAAAAAAGAATATGTGCTGGAACAGGGCGAAGCATCGGAGGACACATTTCTTGATGCGATGATTAAAGAATATATGAATGAACCGGAATTTTCGGAATTTATAGGAATGCATTTTTATCTGGAACTTGCAGGCGGAGAGGAAGAAGAGATAGAGACTTCCCGTATTGCAAACGTTACCAATTTCAGAATTATATTAGTATAAGTGAGGCAATTCATGGAAAACAGAAACTTAAACAAGGCACTTGATATAGTGTCAAAATTAATCACAGGTGAGGAAGTGGGAAGAAAATCAAATACCATGCTTTACGAAGAATACTGCAACAATTCTGAGGTGTACGATATCATTACCGAAACCTGCAAGGCGCTTAATCTTAATCTCTATGAGTATAATGATACACTTTTCATAAGTGCAGGCATGAAAAACCGTGTGTTCGGATATTCCAACGAGGAACTGAAAAGACTTATGGGATTAAGGGTTAATAAAGAGCTTTTTATGGTTTATTTTATTATATATAATATTATCACTGAGTTTTACAAGGATTCTTCAAGTGCAACATATCTTGAATACATAAGGATAGAAGATGTTATTAAATCGGTGGATGCTTCGCTTCACGGAATTATTAACCACGACATCGGCGTTACACAGGATGAGGAGGAAAAAGATTCTTTCAAAGCCCTTGCCCTTTTATGGGATGAGCTTCCGATTGTGAGCATTGAAGACAAAGGCAGCGTGAGGGCAGCCAGAAATTCAAGGACAGGGTACGTGAAACTGACATTTAATTTTTTGACGGCACAGGCACTTTTTGTTGAAACCAATGAAAAATACTATCCTACAGACAGGTTTAAAGCAATGGCAGAAAAATATTTTGAAGAAAATAAAGGACGTTTATATGAAATTTTAAACAGGGAGGACGAAAATGCCACAGATTAACAGAATCAGAGTAAACAATGTAAAATATAATTTCGGCACACAGTATTATGATGATTTTTTTATGAGATTTTCATGCAGGAATACTATTTATGACCTTGCAAACGGCGGCGGTAAAAGTGTGTTAATGCTTCTGCTTTTACAGAATATGATTCCTAACTGTACCCTTGACGATAAACAGCCGATAGAGAAGCTTTTCAGACCGGGCTGTGATAACACTACGATACATTCGCTCATAGAATGGAAACTGGATGCAGGTTGTGTTAAAAATGGAATGAAATATATGACTACGGGATTCTGTGCAAGAAAGGCAAAGGAGAATTCGGACAATGCCGAAAGGAAGAACGAAACTGCCAATATCGAATATTTTAACTACTGTATTTTTTATAAAGAATTCGGAGATAACGACATAAAAAATCTCCCACTCAGTAAAGGCAATGAACGTATTACCTACAACGGTCTTAAATCATACTTAAGGGATTTGGAGAAAAAAGATTATGGCATCGAAGTAAGGATTTTTGAAAGAAAGGGAGATTACCAGAATTTTATAAGTGAGTACGGACTTCATGAGAGCCAGTGGGAAATCATCCGTGGGATTAACAAGACCGAAGGTCATGTGCGTACATATTTTGAGACCAATTATAAGACGACCAGGAAAGTCATAGAGGACCTTTTGATAGAGGGAATTATAGAAAAGTCATATAATAACAGAATTCGTAAAGGCAATGAAGACGATTCCCAGATGGCAAAGACACTTTTTGATATGAAGGAAAAACTGACGGAGCTGTCAAAACGAAAAACAGACATAGATAAATATGACGAGCAGATAAGACTTATTAATATATTTACCGATAAGATGGGTGAATATAAAAGAATATTTGAGGAAAAGAAAAAGACAGAGAATGAACTTATGCGATGCCTTCGCGTATGCAGGATGAGACTTGCGGGAGAAAGGGCAAAGACAGAAGAACTTGGTAACAAAAAAGAAGAACTTGCAGCACATATTAACGAAATCAAAAGACGTACAGCCATTGCGGAAATCGAGACTGAGACGGTTGAGCTTGAACAGTTAGAGAAGCTGATTGCCGAAACGGCAGCAGAGAAAGAGACGCTTTTATCTTCTTATGACAGGCTTAAAGAGAATCTTAGATATGTAAAAGCGGCTTCGGATTATTTTGATTACGTTGAAAACAAGGCAAGATACGATGAACTTAAAGAACTGATATCCAATAGCACATGGAACCGAGAAGATGTTTTAAAAGAGTTATCAGAACTTGCAGCGTTTAAGAAGACAATTGTTGACAGAAAAACAACGGAATTGGAAGCACGGATTGACGAAATCAAAACTTTAACAGAGAAGGTATGCGCAGAGCGGGATGAGGCAGCCGATAAAAAGCTTAATGTTTATGGTGAAATCAACAAAAATCAGGGGCAGTTAAAACAGCTTAAAAATGAAATTGAAGAACTGAATAAAAACACGGATGAGCTTATGCTAAGATGTAATCTTACATCCAATGCCGGCATTGAAGATATAATTTCCAAAGCGGAAGATATGCTTAAATCATCTGACAAGGCTTTATCCGGTTACACCTCCCATATTTCGGAGGAAGAAAATAATATTTCTGATTTAAACAGGGAATATCTTAAGACAGAAACAGAAATATCCTTTATAAAAAATGAAGAAGAAAGGGCTGCAATACTGTATGAAAAAGAACAGCAGCTTCTAAAAGATTTAAACCAGATTAAAAATGTATACGGTGAGAATGATATTGAGCAGCTTATTGAAAAAATAGAAAAGGTGTTAGCCGAAATTACCGAAAATATCGTTGAAGTAAAAGGCAGAATTAAGTATCTTGGCAATTACGAAAAAGCAATAAGTGAGAATAAACTTCCGGAATATGACAGATGTTATGAAGAAGTCCTTTCATATCTGAAAAGCAGATACGATGACGTGAAAAGCGGTGCCGAGTATATTGCACTAATGGATGAAAATGAACGCAGTGATTATATTGCGGAAAATCCGATGCTGCCTTATATGATTTTTGCCGGGGACAGTTATGAAGAAATAAAACATGATGAAATGCTTTATTCCCTTAACACAGGCTCTTATATTATTCCTATTATAAAAAAAGATAATATTTTGAGAGTCTGTAAAGAAAACATGGTAGGTGCGTGTCATGATTTATCATTTATATTTAACGGGACAGGTGCTAATTCCGAGCTTATAAAAATAAGTGAAGATATTGACAAAGAAAAGGACATGCTTACAAGATTAAATGATAAATATAATGTTATAAGCAAAGATTTGTATTTTTGCCAGTATGCAGAAAATAAACTTAATGACAGCTCCTCTTACGGAGTGCCGGAGGACTTAAAAGAAGAAAAAGAGAGACTTATATCATATCTTGGCAGGATTAGTGACGATATGGAAATGTCAAAAAAGCGTCTTGAAAGTTACCGGACTTCTTTGGAAAGAGAGCAGGCACATAGTGGTGAAACAGCAGACAATCTTTTGCTGTATAAAAAAATAAAAGAAAATACCGACAGACTGGCTTCCTTATATGATGAAACAAGAACTTGTGAAAAACTTACAGGCGGGCTTACAAAGGAACACGCAGAACTGTCAAGAAAAGTCAGGTCATTTGATGCCCTGCTTATGGAAAAAGAAAATATAAGAAAAAGTTTTGAAGAGGAAGCCGCTTCAATCAACAAGGAATATAAGGAAAAGTTCGAGTCTTATTTCAACGGAGAAGCAAAAGAACCGGATATTGAAGAAGATGAAATCAATACCAGGGCAGGGGCTTTGAGAAAAATCATATCTGATGAAATAGGAGAACTTGCTGATAAAGAAAAACAGCTTGCACATTATGATGCCCTTATTAAGAAAAATATTGATAATCTTAAATATTATGGTTTTACCTTAGATGAGGCAAAAAAAGCAAAAGTCGAAGGCCTTTTTTCAAAGGCATCTGTTGATGAAAGGCTAGTAATCAAGAATCAGCTTGATAAAATTAAATCTGAAATTGACAAAACCGACGGAATAATTAATTCCGAACAGGCACAGAAGAACCGTATTGAAGGAAGTATATGGCACGGAAAGAAACTCTATGAAGAACAATACGGTGAATTTATCAGGGAAAAATTTAATGACCCTCAGGCGTATATTGTTACCGGACGTCAGGAAATATCTTCTATTACATCGGGAATACAGAATATTGAGAAAGAATTGAAAAATATTGATGAGAATAACAGGGATCTTATTGTAATGGAGAGAGATATCGGGAGAATATTCCGGACCATGGGAATTTATATACCGGAGGACGGACTGACGGATGAAAATATTGCCGTGGATGACGATATCACTGAGAATTATGAAGAAATTGAAAAGAATTATGACAGGTTAAAACGTGATGAACAGCGTAAGAAAACTGCTTTTCTTAATGATAAACAAAAGTTATCCGATGATTTGTACGGACTGGAGGCTTATGACCTTGCAGCGGAAATCAAACTGAGTCTTAATGCACCGGAAACCGCAGAAGATGTGGAAGATATGGTAAATGGTCTTAGGGAAACTTCGGATTATATTGCACTTGAAAGGGACAATGTGGAGCAGGGCATAAGAGACTTACAGCAGATTGCTGATAATTTTGAAGAACGTTGTATCCAGATTTGCAGCAATATCCGTACAGAGTTAGAACGACTGCCAAAGCTCTCAAAGATAAATCTTGACGGAGAATCCGTTCCTGTAATTACGTTACAGATTCCTTATATAAAAGAGGAGTTTTATAAGGAAAAAATGACAACATACATAAACGATACAATAGCAAGGGCTGATATTTTTGACACACAGGACGATAAATTAAAATATATCAAAAACCAGTTATCGTGGAAAAAATTGTTTTCAGTAATTGTAAGCGATATGAATAGTATAAGATTATGCCTGTATAAAAGGGAACATATCAAGGACAGGAGCAGATACTTAAAATACGAGGAAGCTGTGGGAAGTACAGGCCAGTCACAAGGAATTTATATCCAGTTTTTAATTTCGGTTATTCACTATATATCCAGCATAAATTCGTCCTATGATATGGGAATTTCAGGAAATACAATTTTTATTGATAATCCGTTTGGTGCGGCAAAAGATATATACATCTGGGAACCGATTTTTAAACTGCTCAAAACCAATCATGTGCAGCTTATCGTTCCGGCAAGAGGAGCGACACCTGCAATTACGAGGATGTTTGATGTGAATTATATACTGGGCCAGAAAATGGCCGGTGACAGGCAGCAGACAGTTGTGGTGGATTACAGAAGTCAGGTAAATACGGAGGATTCTGATTACAATGTAACGGAATTCACACAAACCACTTTAAAACTTGATTGAAATTGACATAGCCATGTGATAGAATTATTTAGGATTTATGCGTAGTATTAGAGGTGAACGCTTTGGATAAAGTAGAATATGGAATTAAATTAGAACAGATAGAGAAACTTAAATCAGAAAAGCAGTATAGTGAAGCGGCGGATATAGCGGATACCATTGAATGGCGGAAGGTTAAGAAGTGGTCAGAGCTTATGACGGCGGAAGAAGTATACGAAAAGGCAGAACGAATTAAGGAAGCGAGAAATATATGCATTTATGCCTATAACCGTAACCTTGGAGGCAGAAGCCTTGTTTTTAAAATGACAGAACTTTCCATAAGACTTGAAGATTATGAAGAAGCAGAGGATCTGTATAATGAATTTGTGGAAATGGCTCCCACAGATATGAACAGATATGTCCTTTTATATGAACTTGACAAGGCTAAGAAGGTTCCTCCTGAGGAACTGATAAAAGTTCTTGAAGAATACAGAGATAATGAACAGGATGAGAATTTCGGATACGAACTGGCAAGCCTTTATGCTGAGGTTGGAAGAATAGAAGAGTGTATTAAAGAATGTGATGACCTTATACTCTGGTTCGGAGATGGAGAGTATGTTTATAAGGCATTGAAGCTCAAAAAGAAATATGCCTCTCTTACCCCTGCACAGCAGGAGAAACTCAACATAATGGACAAGTTTGACAAAGCCGGTCTTGTATATGAAGCAGGCTTTTCAGGAAACTATGATGAATACGAAATGAAATCAGCCAGAGAGAGCATGAAGGAAATAAGCAATGACGAGACAAATGATGATGATATAAGTGTCCCACTCGCCAGACCGGATATTTATGATACACAGACACTACAGAATGATCTTGCCAACAGCCTTAGGGAAATTTTTCAAAATGATGATAAAAATGACGACGGGAATGATGTACTCAGTCCGGTAAAGGAACAGAAAACGGAAGAGACTGTACCGGAAGAGACTGTACCGGAAGAAGCTGTACCGGAAGAATCCACAGATGAAGAAACTGCCGATAAAGTGTCTCAGCCTGCGCAAGAAGATGAAGAAGAGCAAACAGAAGATACACCTGAATATGATACAATAATAGATGATGATATGGCGGCAACAGCAGAACCGGTTAATGTTGAAGTGATTGAACTTCAGATGTCAGGGGATGATGAACTTGTTGACGAGCCTACAAGAGAAATCATAATCAATACCCACCATTGGAATAAAATTAAATCAGAGATGCGGGAAGATGACCCTATGATTCCTGAGCATGATGAACAGACTGAATATAAGGAAGAATATATCCCTGAAGCAGCAGAAGAACAGATTCCTGAAGCAGCAGAAGAACAGGAAATGGTTGAAACTGTTGAGAAACAGGAGACAATACCTGAAGAGACAGATATCAGAGAGACTGTACCGGAGGATTATAAACCGGAAGCCGGGGAGGACAGAATACCTGTCCAGATGGAACTGAATCTTGAAGAACCTCCTATTGAGGGACAGGTTGATTTGTTATACTATCTTGAACACATGAATGATCCGGTTGAAGAGCCGGAGGCAACAATAGATGATTTATTAAAAACAACGATAGAAAACAGACATACAGACAATACCATAGAGCTTGATGAAGCCATTAACAGTATTACAAGAGCTGCAATTTCCGAAGCCGAACAGGAAATTAACGGATATGCCGATGAGTCTTATGATGTTACGGAGGAAGAAGAGTACAGTCCGGAGGATTCAATGGACGAGCTTGACGATAATACAAGAAAGTACATTAAGAAGTATCTTTTTATGAACGGAATGGAAGATTCCATTCTCCATTTTATTAACGGAAAGAGACATGAGATTCCGGATGGTACTTCAAGACATGGAAATATAATCATAATCGGGAAAAAAGACACTGATAAAACAGGATTTGCGATTAATCTTTTTAAATCATTGCATGCCAATGACGAACAGAGGGAACTGAAGATTGCAAAAACAAGAGCAGAAGTTCTGAATGCAAAAGGTGTTGCCGCATCGGCTGATAAGATAAAAGGCACAACACTTATTGTTGAAAATGCAGAGAAACTCAACAGGGATGTGGTTGAAGAACTTAATCAGTTTATGGAAACCGATACAGCTTCAATGCTTGTTATTTTTACAGGAGAGGAATTTGCATTAAAAAGACTGTTTTATAATTGCGAAAGCCTCAGGGATAAATTTGATTACAAGCTGGAACTTAAGCACTATTCCGTTAATGAACTTGTTGACGTTGCAACGGAATATGCCAGAGTTAAAGGATATGCTATTGACGAAAGAGCGCTTTCAGGGTTATATATATCAATTGATGAACTTAATGGCGATGATGAAGGTACAGAAATTGAAAAAGTCAAGAAGATAGTCGATTCCGCCATAATAAAGTGCGGCAAATCATCCAGAAACTTCTTTGGAAAGAAGAGGAATGGATTAATATCTTTAAAGGAAAAACATTTTTTGAAATAAATGGTCATCAGGCCTTAACGGAAAGGAATTTTTATTATGAGTACAAATCTTGAACAGATGTCAGTAAATGCCATCAGAGTATTAGCAGCGGATGCTGTGCAGAAAGCTAATTCGGGTCATCCCGGACTCCCATTAGGATGTGCTGCAATCGGATATGAACTTTGGGGCAATCATATGAATCACAATCCTGCCAATCCTCAATGGGCTGACAGAGACAGATTCATCCTCTCAGGAGGTCATGGTTCCACATTGTTATATTCGCTTCTCCATCTCTTTGGATACGGTCTTACCAAAGAAGATCTGATGAATTTCAGACAGCTTGATTCATTAACACCGGGACATCCGGAGTATGGACATACGGTAGGAGTTGAGGCAACAACAGGACCTCTCGGAGCCGGAATGGGAATGGCAGTGGGAATGGCAGCTGCGGAGGCACATCTTGCGGCAATTTTTAATAAAGAAGGCTATCCTGTAGTTAACCATTACACATACGTACTTGGTGGTGACGGATGTATGATGGAAGGAATTTCTTCTGAGGCAATGTCACTTGCAGGAACATTAAAGCTTAATAAACTTATTGTTATATATGATTCTAACAGTATTTCCATTGAAGGAAGTACCAATATTGCATTTACTGAAAATGTTCAGAAAAGATTTGAGGCATTCGGGTTCCAGACAATTACTGTCGAAGACGGAAACGACATAGAAGAAATCGGAGCAGCGATAGAAGCAGCAAAGGCTGATACAACAAGACCTTCACTTATTACAGTTAAAACAAAAATCGGTTTTGGATGTCCTGCAAAGGAAGGAAAAGCAAGTGCCCACGGAGAACCTCTTGGGGTTGATAATGTGGCAGAACTCAGAAAAGCCCTTAAATGGCCATCGGATGAAAGTTTCTATGTACCTGATGAAGTATATGAAAATTACAAAGAACTTGCTAAGAAGGGTGCAAAAAAAGAAGCAGAGTGGAATGCTCTTTTTGAAGAATACTGTACTAAATATCCTGAAATGAAAAAATTATGGGATACTTATTTTGATAAAAACCTTGCTGAAAAGGTTCTTGATACGGAAGAATTCTGGGCGTTTGACAATAAGCCTGAGGCAACAAGAAGTGTGTCAGGTAAAATACTTAATAAGGCCAAAAAAGTTATGCCTAACCTTATGGGCGGTGCTGCAGACCTTGCACCATCTACCAAGACATATATGGAAGGTGCAGGTGATTTTTCTGCTGAGAATTATGCGGGAAGCAATATGCACTTTGGCGTAAGGGAAATAGCTATGGCAGCTATAGGTAATGGTATGATGCTCCACGGAGGATTAAGAAGTTTTGTATCTACATTCTTTGTATTCAGTGATTATGTTAAGCCAATGGCAAGACTTTCGGCACTTATGAAACTTCCTTTGACATACGTTCTTACACATGACAGCATCGGTGTTGGAGAGGATGGTCCTACACATGAACCTATCGAACAGCTTGCAATGTTCCGTTCAATGCCGGGTTTTGCGGTATATCGTCCATGTGATGCTACTGAAACAGCGGCAGCCTGGTATTATGCCCTTACAAATCAGGACACACCTACAGCACTTGTTCTCTCAAGACAGAATCTTCCACAGATAGACGGTTCTTCTAAGGAAGCATTAAAGGGCGGTTATGTGATTGCTGATTCAACTAAGGAAATTCCTGATGCAATTATCATAGCATCGGGTTCAGAAGTATCTCTTGCAGTTGAAGCAAAAGAAATCCTTGAAAAAGAAGGAACAGATGTAAGAGTTGTAAGTATGCCATGTATGGATATATTTGAACAGCAGAGTGAGGAATATAAAGAAGCTGTTCTTCCTAAGAGCTGCAGAAAGAGAGTTGCAGTTGAAGCACTTTCAGATTTCGGCTGGGGCAGATATGTGGGGCTTGACGGAGCTTATGTTACAATGCACAGCTTCGGAGCGAGTGCACCTGCAGATAAACTTTTCAAGAAATTTGGAATTACAACAGAAAATGTTGTTAAGGCAGTCAGATCACTGTAATTTTTAAGGCTGAATCAGAACAGGCTGTAAAAGAGTCCTCCGTGTGGGTGGAATTCTTTTACAGCCTTTTTTATAGAATGATTGTGAATGGACCGTCATTAAGAAGTTCTACTTTCATATCGGCACCGAATTCACCGTGTTCTACTACGGGAACCTGTTCCCTGCAGACGGATATAAATTTTTCGTACATACGTTTTGCTTCAACCGGCTCTTTGGCTCCGATGAAAGAAGGACGGTTGCCATGGCTGCAATCAGCACATAATGTAAATTGTGACACAATTAGGAGCTCACCGTTAACATCGGAGAGAGCCCTGTTGGTCTTGCCGTTCTCATCTTCAAATATGCGCATCCTGACGATTTTATCAGCATATTTCTTCAACATATCATCCGAATCACCGGATTCTATACCTAAAAAAATAAGAAGCCCCTTTTTGATTTTACCTGTTATATTGCCGTCAACTTTGACTGATGCATTTAATACTCTTTGAATTACTACTTTCATTTTGCTACCTCCGGATAATTTTATTTTAAATTAAGTGGTGGAGTATTGTCAAATTAATGTGGTAATGGTATAATTTACTACATAGTTTGTAATTATCTATTTAGGAGGAATCAGAATGGGATTTTGTACTTTTTGTGGTAAGCAACTTGCTGACGGAGAGGTATGTACATGTCAGCAGACAGCACCACAGCAGAATGTTTATGGTGCACCACAGAATAACGGTGGAACTCAGGGAACATATACTGCACCTCAGGGAACGTATACTGCACCACAGCAGGGAACATATACAGCACCTCAGAAACAGCCTAAGGTTAAGGGCGACAATCTTTTTACACCCGTAATTAACAGCATTAAAGAAACAGCTAAGAACCCACTTGATGCGGCTGATACATATTATAAGACAGCTACACTTAAGACTGCAATTACATCAATGGTGACAGTTGTGGTTCTTTATGTATTGGTAAGTGTATTCAATCTTCTCGGTAACGTATGGCATATTCTTGCAATAGCAAAGAGAAGTTATGGTGCGTTTGCTTATCATTATGTGGATAAGGGCGATATTTTAAGATATGCAGGTATATCAGGAGGAACATGGGTTCAGGCAATTTTCTTCCCTATAGTGTACGCTATTCTTATGGCAGCAATTGTAATAGGCATGGCATATCTTGTTAATGCTCTTGTAATTAAGAAAGATAAGGTGAACCTTGTTAATGTTGCAAGATTTGGCGGAGCTGTTTCACCGGCTATCGGAACTGCTCTTCTTGTAAGATTTATTAATGGTTTTGTACATGTTAGTGGAATTAACGGAACTATTCTTGCTGGTTTGTATTTTGCAGCACTTGTTGTTGCACTGTTACAGTCACTTGAAATTATCCGTGGCATGGTTTCAGAAAAAAATAAATATGTATTGGCAACAATTATTCTTGTTGCAGGTCTTGTAATCGGAGATTACCTTGTAGGAACACTCTTCCTTGGTCATTTCTATCAATATTTTTCATCAATACCAATGCTCCTTTAATTTAAAATTCAAGCAGGGAATGTGTCTGTCGGGCATATTCCCTTTTTTAATTAATATAATGGATATAAGAAGGTACTTTTTATGAGAGATAAAGAAAAAATGATTTCCGGCCTTATATATGACCCGGCAGACAAAGGACTGGCAGAAATGAGACAGGCTGCACATATACTCAGTAAAAAATATAATGATTTATATGAAAATGATGATGACAGGAACAAAATTCTTGATGAACTTGTTCCAAACAGAGGAACAAATGTGTATCTTCAAGGACCAATCCAGTTTGACTATGGATGTTTTACCGAAATAGGAGATAACAGTTATGCGAATTTTAATCTGACATGTCTTGATTGTGCACCTGTTAAAATAGGAAAAAATGTTTTTATGGGACCGAATGTGTCACTTCTGACACCGGTTCATCCCCTTATGTATCAGGATAGAAACGTGTATACAAGGGAAGATGGGACAATTACAGATAAAGAGTATGCAAGACCTATTGTAATAGGTGATAACTGTTGGATTGCGGGAAATGTAACCGTGTGCGGAGGAGTAACAATCGGAGAAGGTACTGTAATAGGGGCAGGAAGTGTGGTTACCCATGATATCCCGCAAGGAGTTATTGCTGCGGGAGTTCCCTGCAGGGTTATAAGGAAATTAACTGAAGCAGACAGACTTGAGAATCATCCGGAACTGCTCTGATGGGCATAGTATGAGAGTTGACAAGTTTAGAAAAAATGATACTATGATAAAACAGAAACTAAGTTAAACAGGAGTAACATATGAGCGAAGTTTATGTAGTAGGACATCGTAACCCGGATACGGATTCGGTATGTTCAGCAATAGCATATGCTAATCTTAAAAATAAAATTACAGGAACAGAGGACTATCATCCATACAGGGCCGGACAGCTTAATGAGGAGACCCAGTTTGTCCTGAAAAAATGTGATGTTGCCGTACCACCCCTTTTACAGGATGTGCGTGTACAGGTGAGTGACCTTAAGATACGAAAAACGGAAAGTGTTAAATCAACCATTTCCATGAAAAATGCGTGGAATCTGATGAAAGAATTAGGCGTTATTACGCTTCCGGTTGTCAAAAATAAGAAGCTTGAGGGACTAATCACAATAACGGATATTGCAACATCTTATATGGAAGTTGTTGATAACCATATGCTTGAGGAGGCGGAGACAACCTACAAGCAGATAGCGGAGACACTTGAAGGAAGGATTGTGTGCACTAACCATAATCGTCCATGCGTAAGCGGTAAGGTTATAACGGCTGTGGCAACTCCTGACATAATAGAAGAAAGCATTGAGACCGGTGATATAGTTATATTAGGAAACAGATATGAGGCACAGCTTTGTGCTATAGAGATGGGAGCAGGATGTCTTGTTATATGTGAAAAAGCACCGGTATCAATAACAATATCAAGGCTTGCAACAGAATGTGGATGTACAATTATCAGTTCACCACATGATGCCCTGACGGTATCAAGACTTATTTTTCAGAGTGTACCAATCGGTCATGTAATGAAAAAGGACAGTCTTGTAACATTCAGACTGGATGATTTTGTTGATGACATCAGAAAAGTTATGGCTGAAAAAAGGCACCGTGATTTCCCGATACTTGACAAACATGGTAATTATGTGGGAATGATATCAAGACGTAATCTTTTGGATGTTGATAAGAAAAAGATTATTATGGTTGACCATAATGAAGCTAATCAGGCGGTAAACGGTATAGAAAGTGCAGATATTTTAGAGATAATAGATCATCACAGGCTTGGCGCCGTGGAGACAATTTCTCCTGTATTTTTTTATAATAAGCCGGTTGGATGTACCGCAACCATAATATATAAAATGTATGTGGATGCAGGTGTTAAGATAGAACCTAAGATTGCGCTTTTGATGTGTTCTGCGATTATATCGGATACATTGATATTCAGAAGTCCTACATGTACAGAAATGGATAGGGAAGCAGGTAAGGCACTGGCTGAAATTGCAGGAATTAATATAAAAGAACATGCACATGAGATGTTCTTTGCCGGAAGCAATATCAGCGAAAAGACAGCAAAAGAACTTTTTACCGGAGACTTCAAACGATTTTCTATCGGAGATACGACCTTTGGTATCGGTCAGGTGTCATGTATGGATGGTGAAGAACTGGATCAGGTAAAGAAGAAAGTAATGACATATATGAAGGAACAGTACAAATCCCTTGGCGTCAATATGCTTTATTTTATGCTTACGGATATTATTAAACCGGGAACAGAACTTTTATGTGTAGGTGATGGTGCAATGGAACTTGTTGAGCGTGCTTTCGGTGTGCAGGGATCGGATGATGTTGTTTATCTTCCGGGAGTTGTATCAAGAAAGAAACAGGTGGTTCCTGAAATTATGATGGAAATAACACAGTAAGGAGACAGAAATTATGAGTAAACAAAGTTGGAAACCGGGCAATATGCTTTATCCATTGCCTGTTGTAATGGTAAGTTGTAACAGAAAGGGTGAGAAACCGAATATTGTAACTGTTGCATGGACAGGAACAATATGTTCGGATCCTGCAATGGTGTCAATTTCCGTAAGACCGGAAAGATATTCACATGATATTATAGAAGAAACAGGTGAATTTGTTATTAATCTTGTAACAAAAGATCTTACTTATGCCACAGATTACTGCGGAGTCAGATCAGGAAGAGATGTGGATAAATTTAAAGAAATGAATCTCACTCCGCTCCCTTCAAAGATGATTGATGCGGTAGGAATTGAGGAAAGCCCGGTAAATATTGAATGTAAAGTTGTAGAGGTTAAAAAACTTGGTTCACACGATATGTTTATTGCAGAAGTTGTCAATGTCACGGTTGATGACAGATATATGGACGAAAACAACAAATTTAATCTTAATGATTCCGACCTTGTTGCTTATTCCCATGGAGAATATTTTACATTAGGTGAAAAAATAGGAACATTTGGATATTCAGTAAGAAAGAAATAATGATATGAAAAATAACATAGTATTAATTGGAATGCCGGGTGTTGGCAAGAGCAGTGCGGGGGTTGTTCTCGCAAAGGCAATGGGGTATCATTTTGTTGATTCGGATATCGTTATCCAGCACAAGGAAGGCAGATTGTTAAGTGACATTATAGAAGAGTGTGGTAACGATGGCTTTCTTAAAATAGAGGACAGAATTAATTCCGAACTCGAAGCAGATAAGACGGTTATCGCCACGGGCGGAAGTGTAATCTATGGTAAAAACGCAATGGAACACCTTAAAGAAATTGGAATTGTGGTATATCTTAAAGCAGAATTTGCCACAATTAATGAAAGGTTGTCCAATCTCAAAGGACGTGGTGTTGCAATTAAAGAAGGACAGACACTTAAAGACTTATATGATGAAAGATGCGTATTATACGAAAAATATGCAGATATAACAGTCTCGCTTGATGGTATGTCCATTGAAGAAACAGTTGGTACTTTGGTACCGTTAATTGTGAAATTTCAAAGAAATGAGTAAGAAAAAACTATAAAGGGGTTTACAAGACAGCAAAGTTCTGTTAAAATTCAATTTGTTACAAAAATGTTACAATCAAGGAGCGGCAATGAAAGCATTAAAGAGTTATTTGAAATCTAATATGTCCTATGTTAAAACAGCAGTAATTGCAGTATTATTTACATTAGTTGCAATTCCTTTTGTGAACAGGGTGTCCGGCGATGGAAATAAGTACACTGTAGATTCAAGATATATGGTAGTGCTTAACGGCAATGAACTTGGATATGTGAGTGACTCACAGGTAGCAGAAAATGCCTTGCTTGATGCAAGAAATCTTCTTGATTCAGAGAGTGAAGGACTTGTACTTGTGGAAGCTGATATGCAGCTTAACGAGCAGACAAGCGGAGGTGCTGTTTATTCCAAGGAACAGATGACGGAAAAGATTTATAATTCTCTTTCAACAGAAGCGAGCGTTCCATCCGAACAGGTAACAGCATATACAGTGAGAATTGATGATTTTACCGTAACTCTTGCATCACTTGATGATGTTGTGGAATTGCTTGAACGTGTTAAGAACAGATATGCGGATACATCTAATTTCTCAATTGTCATTAATGAAGAAGATAACGGAATATACAGTTCGTATAAGATAAATTTTGTTTCAGCGGACAAGCAGCTTAATGAAGCAGCTAAGGTGCTTTTGGCTGAAGATGGTTCAGTGAGCGAGTCGGCTGCAAAAAAAGCAGAGAGTACATCATATAAAGACGGCGTACTTTCGATAGGTTTTGTTGAAAATATAGAAGTTATAGCGACAAAGAGTAATTCCGGAGATGTTGTCAGTGTAGATGAGGCATATGAACTTGTTACTAAAGAACACGCAGAGAAGGAGACCTATGTTGTTGCTTCGGGAGACTGCCTTTCATCAATAGCGAGGGATAACGGTCTTTCACTTGATGAATTGATAGCACTGAATGAAGGATTTACGGTAGATACCGCAATATATGAAGGCGATGTCCTCACAATAACAGTGCCTGCATCAGAAGTTTCGGTCAAAGTTGTTGAAGAGAAATCTTACAGTGAGTCATATAATGCACCTGTGCAGTATGTGGACAACGATACATTATACGTTGGAACAGAGAATGTTATCCAGCAGGGTTCAGAAGGGAAACGTTCGGTTGTAGCACTTGTTACTTATGTGAACGGAACAGAATCTTCAAGAGAAATTATTAAACAGGAAATCAGTACAGAATCAGTACCTAAGATTATAGAGAGAGGCACATTAACACCTCCTACATATATTAATCCGGTATATTCTACATATGTTACATCTAATTGGGGATACAGACCTGCACCGATTAATGGTATGCACAACGGTGTTGACATAGCAGTACCGGTCGGAACATCTGTAAGAGCATCATCCACAGGTGTTGTAACTATGGCAGGCTGGTATGGCAATTACGGATATTGCGTTGATATACGTCATTCGGACGGCAGCATGACAAGATATGGTCATCTGAATTCAATAGCTGTAACCTATGGACAGACAGTTACACAGGGACAGGTTATTGCATACTCAGGTAATACAGGATACAGCACAGGACCACATCTGCATTTTGAAATCAGAATCAACGGTCAGTCAGTTAATCCGCTTAATTATATATTTTAATTTATAATAGACATTTAACTCCCGGGAAGAATTCCGGGAGTTTTTTTATAGATGGATACTTGCCTATATGGTAATAAAATGTTAATATCATCTTATATGTTTAAAAATTGGAGGATTGGGATGAGCGAGTATGTATTCCTGTTCGATTTGGACGCAACAATAACCAAAGTGGAAATCCTGCCGGAAATTTCTGCTGAAATTGGAAAAGATAAAGAAATGAGAGAACTGACAGAAAGAGCTATGAGAGGAGAGATTCCTTTTGAAAGAAGCTTTCGTGAAAGAGTCAGTATTTTGAAGGATATACCGGTATCAAAGGTCAGAAAAATAGTTGAAAATATTCCTCTTAATGAGCAGGTTGCCGCATTTATAAGACAGAATAGCGACAGATGCTATGTAATAACCGGCAATCTTGATATATGGATTGAAGACCTTATGAAAAAATTAGGAGTAGGTCATTCTTTCTATTGTTCAAAGGCAGAGGTTAAGAATGACCGGATTGTTGGAGATATACAGGTAATTGATAAGGCGACGGTTGTAAACAGTTTTGATAAACCGTTTGTCGCGATTGGCGACGGAAATAATGATGCCGATATGATTGCTGCGGCAGAAATCGGTATTGGTTTTGGCGGAGTGAGGGATATTGCTCCCGCTGTATTAAAATCAGCAACACATGCTGCGTATTCGGAGGATAAGTTATGTCAGTTTCTAAAACAATTGTTATAAGCTGTGCCGGAATGGGAACAAGACTTGGTATAGGAACAACCAAGGCACTGATAGATATTGAAGGAAAGCCTTTAATATTAAGACAGCTGGAACTCTTAAAAGACTTTGATGATATAAGAATTGTTGTGGGCTATCAGATGGAAAAAGTTATTGAAGTTGTGAACAATTACCGCAAGGATATTCTTTTTGTGTTTAACCATAACTATAGAAATACGGGAACAGGTGGAAGTTTTTCCCTTGGTATAAAGCATGCAAGGGAAATGGTCGTCTCACTTGACGGAGATCTTCTCGTGCACCCGGATGATTTAATGAGGATTATGCACAGTGATAAGGAATGTGCATGTGGAACTAAAATCGGAACGGATAATCCTATGCTGATGAAGACCATTAAGGAAAACGGCAAAGAGTTATGTACAGGGTTTTCAAGAGAAGAAGGAAGTTATGAATGGACAGGCCTTGCACAGGTATATACTGACAGACTTATACCCGGAGACAGACATGTATGTGACATGCTTGAATCTGTACTTCCTATTGAAATGGAATATATCAGAACAAGAGAAATCGACACAATGAATGATTATGAAAATGCCGTTAAATGGATTAAAAACGGATACAACGATTAGTGCGGAGGAGACTGAAGGATGCAGTCAATTATATTAGCAGCAGGGTTGGGAAGCCGTTTAGGTGAGCTGACAAAAGAATGTACCAAATGTATGGTAAAGATTAATGGAATAACCCTTATTGAGAGAATGTTAAGACAGCTTGACAGGTATGGTATGGACAGGATAATAATTGTTACAGGATACAAGGGTGATATTCTTAAGGACTATGTACAGAATCTCAGAATTAATACACCGGTTGTTTTTGTGGATAATTCTGATTACCGGCATACTAATAATATATACTCATTATGGCTTACAAGAGAATTCCTTGAGGAAATGGATTCATTGGTTCTTGAGTCAGATATGATATTTGAAGACAGGGTTATCGAAAAGATGTTGGCCGTTGATAATGGATGCGGTACATTTGTCGCAAGACCGAGACCATGGATGGATGGCTCAATCGTTAAACTCGACAAAGATAATAATATTGTATATTTTGTTGATGATGAAGAAGTTAAGCGAATAGATCCAAGTTATTATCATAAAATAGTTAGTATATACAAATTCAAAAAACGATATGTTTCAGAAAAATATATGACATATCTTAATGAATATGTTAAAAAGAACAAAGACAATAATTTATACGAGTCCCTCCTTAAAGTGATTGATCTTGATGTGGAGAAAAAGATACCTGCCGAAATTCTTGATGAAGAACAGTGGTATGAGATTAATGATATTCAGGATATGGATATTGCAGAGTCAATGTTTGCAGACGGAAATGAAAAGGTACGTAAATATCTTCAGAGATACGGAGGATACTGGAGATACCCTGCGATGAGAGATTTCTGTTATCTTGTTAATCCATATTTTCCTAATGAGAGATTCATGAATGAGATGAAATCCAACTTTGATGTCCTTGTAAGGGAATATCCATCAGGAATGGCAGTAAACAGTCTTTTGGCAGGACATTTTTTTGGCGTGAGAACCGAAAATATATGTGTAGGAAATGGAACAGCGGAACTTATTAAATCACTTATGGAAAATATAAGCGGTAACATAGGAATGGTTTACCCTACTTTTGAAGAATATCCACACAGAAAAAAAGATGTAGAAGTTATACCATATTATGTCGTTGATAAGGATTTTGATTATTCTGTTGACGATATAATGAGCTATTACGAAGGTAAAGATATTTCGGCAATTGTCCTTGTTAATCCAGACAATCCATCGGGACATTTTATAAGCAAAAAAGATATTTTGAGATTGGAAGACTGGTGCCGCAGCAAGGGAAGAAAACTGATAGTTGATGAGTCATTCATTGATTTTGTTGAAGATGATGAGTGGCATACATTACTTGATATGGAAGTATTGCTTAATCATCCGTCGTTAATTGTTTTAAAAAGCATTTCCAAATCTTTTGGTGTTGCAGGACTAAGACTTGGAGTAATAGCCACTGCCGATACAGACCTCATTGCCTTCATGAAAAAAGATGTGGCAATCTGGAATATTAATTCCTTTGCAGAATATTATCTCCAGATAATAGAAAAGTACCGTGATGATTATTATGAAGCAATGGAAAAATTTAAAGAGGTCAGAAGGAGATATCTTGACAAACTCAGTAAAATAAAAGGTTTTAAGGTATACCCTTCACAGGCAAATTATGTCATGTGTCATATAGAAAACAGTGTGACATCGACTGAGCTTGCAGATATACTTCTTAATAGATATAACGTTCTAATTAAGAATCTTGCATCAAAAGAAGGGCTTAACAAGGGCAATTATGTACGTCTCTCAGTAAAGTCTGACGAAGAGAATGATTATATCGTAAATGCGTTGATGGAAATATTTAATAATTAGTTTACAAAAGAAACATTTATGCTATAATATATAAACGTGTCACAAGATATTTATATTGAGGTGCAAAATGGAACAGTATGTTATCAAAGGCGGTAGCCGTCTTACAGGCGAGGTTCTCGTAAGCGGAGCCAAGAATGCTGCACTTGCAATACTTGCAGCGGCAATAATGGCTGATGAACCGGTTACTATAGAAAATGTCCCTGATGTCAGGGATACAAGAATTGTTCTTGATGCGATTAAAGAAATCGGAGCAATCGTTGAACGAGTTGATAAACACACATATAAGATTAACGGCAGTACAATTTACTCAACAACAGTTGATTATGAATATATCAAGAAGATTAGAGCGTCTTATTATCTGTTAGGCGCATTATTAGGAAAACTTGGCAACGCAGAAGTTGCTCTTCCGGGAGGCTGCAATATAGGAAGCAGACCTATAGATTTGCATATCAAGGGCTTTAAGGCACTTGGAGCAACGGTAGAGATAGAACATGGCATGATTCATGCACAGTCCGATAATCTTACCGGAAGTCATATTTATATGGATGTTGTTTCGGTAGGAGCGACAATTAATGTTATGCTGGCGGCATGTCTTGCTGACGGCAATACAATAATTGAAAATGCAGCCAAAGAGCCCCATGTTGTAGATGTGGCTAACTGTCTTAACTGTATGGGAGCCAACATAAAGGGTGCCGGTACAGATGTTATAAGAATTAAGGGCGTTGATAAGCTTCATGGAACAAGCTATTCTATAATACCTGACCAGATTGAAGCAGGAACCTTTATGGTTGCGGCAGCGGCAACAGGCGGCGATGTACTAATTAATAATGTTATACCAAAACATCTTGAAGCCATAACAGCCAAGTTAGTTGAAATGGGATGTGAAATAGAAGAATATGATGATGCAATACGTGTCAGAAGCAATACCAAATTAACCCATACCAATATTAAGACATTACCTTATCCGGGATTTCCTACGGATATGCAGCCACAGATGGCAGTAATTCTTTCATGTGCTGAGGGAACAAGTATTGTTACCGAAAGTATATGGGAGAACCGTTTTAAGTATGTTGATGAACTGTCAAGAATGGGTGCAACCGTCAAGGTTGAGGGAAATACGGCGATTATTACAGGATGCGAACGTCTTACGGGAGCTCAGGTGGACGCACCGGATCTCAGAGCCGGAGCAGCACTTGTTATAGCCGGTATGATGGCAGAAGGTTATACCTATGTTGATGATATTAAGTTTATAGAAAGAGGATACGAAGACTTTGATGAAAAGCTTCGTGGAATCGGGGCTAATATTATCAAAGCAGAATGTGAAAAAGATATTAAGTTATTTGAGTTTTCAGTATCATAATTCATATAGCAGGGAACGAAAGACAAAGCAGTCAAGGAACGAAAGCAACCTTGATTGCTTTTTTTTGTGTATAAAGAAAGCGATTCTGAAGTAACAGATAAAATGGCATACAATAAGAGACAGGAGAATATGCAGATGGAAAAAAATGTGACAGGAAATATTATCGAATTAAAAGGAATTACCAAACGCTATGAAGACAATTTTACAGCCGTTGAAGATTTTAACCTTGAAGTCAGAAAAGGTGAATTTGTTACGTTTTTAGGACCATCAGGATGCGGAAAAACAACTACGCTCAGAATGATTGCGGGATTTGACATTCCTACTGAAGGTAAAATCCTTTTAAATGGAGAGGATATAAGCAAACTTCCGCCTAACAAAAGACCAATTAATACGGTATTCCAAAGATATGCATTATTTCCGCATCTCAATATTTTTGACAATATTGCATTCGGACTTAAACTTCAGAATAAGTATACCAGAAAAGAAATTGCTGAAAAAGTAAGACATGCTCTTGAAGTCGTTGACCTTGAGGGTTTTGAAAAAAGAAATGTTACAACTCTTTCGGGAGGACAGCAGCAAAGAATCGCCATAGCAAGAGCCATAGTAAATGAACCTGAAATACTACTCCTTGATGAACCCCTCGGAGCATTAGACCTTAAGATGCGTAAAGAAATGCAGTTAGAACTGAAAGCTATGCATAAAGAACTGGGTATTACATTTATATACGTTACACATGACCAGGAGGAGGCACTTACCATGTCCGATAAAGTTGTTGTAATGTCCGACGGAATGATACAGCAGGTCGGAACTCCTGAGGAGATTTATAATGAACCAAAGAATGTATTTGTCGCCGATTTTATCGGTGAAAGCAATATTTTCAGCGGAAGAATGACAGGTAATAAGAGGGTTGAATTCTGTGGCGTCGAATTTGAATGTCTAGATGATATGTCGGTAGGCTCAAGAGTGGATGTTGTTGTAAGACCGGAAGACGTTATAATGACAGAAGCGAAAGACGGTGCTGTTGTGGGAGATGTCACATCTGTTATTTTCAAAGGTATGAACTATGAGATTACCGTTGAGTCCGGGGCTAATGAAATTGTTATCCAGAGCACAAGAAATGCTGTAGTGGGTGATACTATAGGCATTAATATAGAACCTGACGGAATACATGTAATTCCTGCCGATATGAACCGGAACAAGTTTGACGGGGAACTTACAAAGGATTATACGGTTCTGTTTGCGGATGGAGAATTTGAATGTGATGTTACGAAATTATATCCGGGTTCAAGGATTGATGAAAACAATACACTTGTTGACAGCAATGGCGAGGAAATTGAGACTGCCGGAGTAAAGGTCAGTGTAAATGTGCCTATTAAGGATATTACTATGAGCGATGATATTGAAGCAGGCGGAACTACGGGACATATTATTTCGCTTATTTATAAAGGCGACCATTATCACTATGTAGTAAGAACCAAAAATGAAGAGGATATCCACCTTCACGATGAATATCTCTGGAATGAGGATGATTATGTAAGTGTAATTATACCTAAAGAAAGTATAGAATTAAAACTGAAGCAGGAGGACTGATATGCAAATTCGATTTTCAAGGAAAAAATTGTGTATTCCTTATGTGGCTTTTTTGATATTTTTCGTTATAGCTCCGCTTCTGGTTGTATTTTATTATGCTTTTACAAACGGACAGGGAGAATTTACATTAAGTAACCTCGCGGGATTTTTTACCGACAGCAATACAATAGGAACGTTGTGTTACAGTCTGGTTATTGCGTTGACAACAACTGTTGTATGCCTTGTGATTGCGTACCCTGTTGCGTATATACTGGCAAGAAGCAATATGAAAAGAAAATCAGTAATGTTATTGATTTTTATAACCCCTATGTGGATTAATTTTACATTAAGAATTGCGGCACTTAAAGAAATTCTCACATTTATTGAAGGGAATCTTGCATTTCATCCGTTTATGAATACAATAATCGGAATGACTTATGATTTCCTTCCGTTTATGATCCTTCCTTTATACAATACCATAAGTAAGCTGGATAAAAATCTTCTGGAGGCGGCAGGAGACCTTGGTGCCAACGCCTGCCAGACTTTTATAAAGGTGACGCTTCCTTTATCGGTTCCCGGAATAATAAGCGGTGTTACGATGGTATTTTTACCTGCAATGACCAATTATGTAGTGCTGGATATGCTTTATAACAGTACATATATTATGGGAAGCCTGATAGGAAGCTATTTCCACGCATATAACTGGAACAGCGGTTCAATGATTTCCATTGTATTATTAGTGATAATTCTTATTATCACAATAGCCACCAATGGTTTCAGTGAAGAAGAAAATAAGGAGGCTGTATTATGATAAAGAAAATACTTAAAGCCTCATGGCTTATTATTGCTGTTGTTTTTATGTATCTTCCGATTATTGTGTTAGCAGTATACAGTTTTACGGATACCGCGATTATCGGAGCATCGGGCAGATTTTCACTTAATAATTATAAAGTATTGTTTACGACTCCTGAATTGCTGAAAATGATTAAGGACACGTTGATTTTAGCGGCAGGTTCTGCAGCAATTGCCATGTTACTGGGAACATTTGGTGCAATAGGTGCTTTTTATTCAAAGAAAACACCTAGAACGGTTGTAACGACATTTAACCAGATTCCTGTGGTTAATGCGGACGTTGTTACAGGTTTCTCCATTTGTGTATTTCTGATTGTTGTGCTTGGAATCAGCAAGGAAAGTTATGTTCCACTGGTGGCAGGACATGTTGTGTTATCCACGCCTTTTGTATATCTGTCAGTAATGCCAAGACTTAAGCAGATGGATCACAGTCTTTACGAGGCTGCATTGGACCTTGGCGCAGGTCCGGGACAGGCTCTTTTTAAGGTTGTAATTCCACAGCTTCTTCCGGGAATTGTATCGGGATTTTTTATGGCATTTACTCTTTCGTTGGATGATTACTTTATAACAACATATACCAAGCCGGCAACCTTTGATACAATAAGCACTTATGTTTACAATGCCACAAGAGGTTCACATACAGAAATCAAGACCGCATTATGGGCATTGTCAACGCTGATATTCCTTATAATTCTTATAATCGTTATTGCCAATAACATTATAAGTGCAAGGAAGGAGGGAAATACCGATGAAAAAGTTAATGCGTAGAATTTCGGCTTTCTGTCTTGCGGTTATATTGGGCATTCTGCCTTTATTTTGTATTAATGATGTAAAAGCAGCAGATGATGTAATCAGACTTCGTGTGTGTAGTTGGGAAGAATACATAGATGAAGGCGGCTGGTCTGATGACGAAGTAATCGAACTGGAGGATGGTACTGTTTTTGGAAAACAGAGTATGATAAAAGATTTTGAAGACTGGTATTATGAAACCTATGGTAAAAGAGTAAAGGTTGAATATTCCTGCTTTGGAACCAATGAGGAATTATACAGCCAGCTTACCCTGGGAGATAGTTTTGACCTTATATGTCCGTCAGACTATATGATTATGAAGCTTATGGCAGAAGATAAGCTGGAGCCTCTGTCGGATGATTTTTTTGATACCGGTAATGAATTGAATTATTATGTAAAAGGTGTATCACCGTATATCAACTCTGTTTTTAACGAGAATGAAATTAACGGCGAAAGCTGGTCAAGATATGCAGCGGGTTATATGTGGGGAATAACGGGATTTGTATACAATCCGGAGGTCGTTACAAAAGAAGAGGCCTCTACATGGTCTTTGCTGCTTAATCCCAAATTTAACAGACAGGTAACAATTAAGGATAATGTCAGGGACGCTCTTTTTCCAACAATCGCAATTCTTAAAAAAGATTTGCTTTTAGATGATTCCTTTGTTAATAGTAAGGATTATCAAAAAAACCTTCTTTATGAAATGAATGATACCGATGAAAGCATTATAGATGAGGCTGAAGAACGATTAAAAGACATAAGACAAAATGTATATTCTTTTGAAACAGACAGCGGTAAGGCGGATCTTATAAGCGGTAAAGTTGTTGCCAGCCTTCAATGGTCAGGCGATGGTGTATTTGCGATGGACCAGTCGGAAGAAAATGATGTGTATCTTAACTGGGGAACCCCTGAGGAATGTACCAATCTGTGGTTTGACGGATGGGTAATGCTTAAATCCGGCATAAAAGGAAATGATGATAAAAAGCATGCAGCGCAGAGCTTCATAAATTTTCTGTCAAGGTCTGATAATGTGGTAAGAAATATGAATTATATCGGATATACCTCTGTAATTTCCGGTGGGGATAATCCCTTAGTGTATGAATATGTGGATTATTGTTACGGAGCAGAAGAGGATGACACAGATGTTATTGAATATCCTGTGGGATTTTTCTTTGCAGGAGATGATGAGGATGAAAATTATATCCTTACCATTAATCCGGAACAGGCGGACAGACAACTGTCAGCACAGTATCCTCAGATGGATGTCATAAAGAGAAGTGCGGTCATGCAATATTTTGACAATGAGGCAAATGACAGGATTAACCAGATGTGGATTAATGTCAGATGTTTCAATCTTAACAGGATAAGTGCAAAGCATTGGAGAACCCTAGGAATTGCCGCGGGGGTTGTCATTATAGCAACCGGAATTATAATAATTAAAAAAAGAAAATGAAGGCTATATTACAGCATCGGGAACTGTATGTTCCTGATGTTTTTTATTACAAAACAGCAATGTTACTACCGTTTATGCATGAATTCCATCCATTTATGCAAAGCGGGTTGACAAGAGACTTTTTATTCCTTTATGTTTGTAAGTGGTATTAACAATACCGGGGGCAGACATCAGGTATGATAAAAATATTTAAAAAACGGAAGGAGAACTATCAAATGATTAAAGGTAGAAAAATAAGAGGCATAATAGTTGCCATAGCATTAATTATCTGCACAGCGGTAAGCGTGGCAGCGGACAGTTCAAAAGGATGGAATATAGAACATAAGGTATGGAATGCTAATTTTTATGGGAATGTATCACTTTCTGTGAGAAATGGATTGTTTAAGAGTGTAATAACTTATTATGGACACATAAGTGGGGCAGAAAGGGATAAATGCACATTATCAGAGAATGCCGCTCACCATTTGTTCAGACATCCAAGTGATGAGGTTGGAACATTGATGATATCAACTAAAAGATATCATACTGGGAATATTGTAAAGGAATATGTTGCAGATAATCGTCAGGTATCAACAACACAGACTAAAGATAGCGTAAAATCAGTTAACGTAAATCTGGAGTTTGGAAATGAGCGTGACTATGTAAGTAGTGAATTTACATTAGATTAGTAGTTTAACCCGGTGTTTGCCCCAATAAAAATATGTTTGGAGGATTATTTGTGAAAACAAAGAACAGAATAAAAATAGCACATGATATGTGTGTAAAACAGTTGTTTTCTTTCAGAATGAGTACATTTCTTATGGCACTTACTTTTGTCATATTGGGACTCGTTATATATCAATATAAATCGAGCTACAGTTACAGGATGAGAGTTGAAGAAAGCTTTGCCAAGCCTATGGAGGATATATATTATCTATTGTCTGCTTCGGGCAATGATGTTCCTGATATATCCAAAATTGATGGCATGACAGGATTTTATCATCCACAGATATCATATAACACAACGGAGTGTATTAATTTTCTTAATGAAGTTCAAGGCGGACATAAGATAGGTGAAATCACAGACGGAGTTGAGGTATTCTGGGTATTCGGACCGGATTTGGCCTTGTATAATATCCGTATGACAGAATCCATTCCACAGGAAGAACTTGATAATACACCGGGAATAAGACTATATCTTTCAGAGAAATATAAATCAATAACCGGATTAGGAGAACATTATACACAGAAAAACTGGGACTATGTTGTGGCAGGATATTTTTCTGAGGATTCTGCCATACCGGCACAAAATGTTACAAGTACCGCAACTCAGGATGGAGCATATTCCCTTGAATATGGAGTAATTGAAATCGGTGGACTGATGCCCATATCGTATGATGGCTATTTCTACTGTGACCCTTCGGTTGCTTCTTTTGAGAATATCAGAAATCAGATTGTGGAGGAATACGCAAGATGTAATGCAACATGTACAATAACCAATGTAGAGAAATCAATCACATATATGGAAAAAAATATAACTAAAGCATTAAAGTATCTTGTGATAGCAGCAATTCTTCTTGGAAGTTCATGTATAATAGTCCTTCTTGTCTCACAGGTTAGCAATATACTTACAAGGAGTGAAGAGTACGGTATATGGCTTACCAATAAGGCTACCAAGAAGGATATCATGTGGATACTTATATGGCAGAACCTTATTAAGCTGATATATTCAGAAATTTTTGCAATATTGGTTATTAACCTTGGGTGTAGATTCGTAATATTTGGAGAAAATTTTCAGAATACGGCAATATCCCACAGAATAAGCAACAGAATTATTACTTTTAATATATACCCGGCAATAATCGGTGTGGGAATACTTATTGTTACGGTATCCATAATTGTTCCGCTTCTCAAAATAGCCAGAACCGAACCGGTAAAACTTGTAAAGGGGGAACTGTAATATGAGATGGTTAAAAAGAGATTTTGTAATTAAATTTTCTGTAATTGTTGCCATTACGGTGACTATTATTGTAAGTATGAATCTTGTGGAACTCCTTGATAAATATGTTAAGGTTTCCCTTACATCGGAAAAATATTCCGATTATGAATATATGGAACTTAAGGACCTTAAATATTTGGATAAGAAGGAGGGTCCTTATGATAGCTCAGAAGGAATAGAGATGGAAAAAAAGGCAGGAGAAGACCTTGACTATCTGTTAGATAACCTACCGGAGTTTGAAGGCAATGTTGTATTTCCATTGGTATATTGCAGCATGAATGACGGAATGATTGGTGTAAGCTGTGATGTGATAATAGCGTATAACGAGGAATTGCCATATATCATTGATACTAAAAATTGCAGTGAAAAAGGCATATATATCGGTAACTCGTATAACGGATACTGGAGTGACGGTAAGGTGCAAATTGATTCAGTAGAATATGATGTGGCAGGAATTGTAAGCAGTAACCATTTACAGCTTAATAACGGAATTTATATACCTTATGATGTTATATCAGAAAGGGGAAAGACTGATTTACATAGAATTCTGGCTGGTTATATGGTACATGAAGGGGCTATTACAGTATATTTTGCTTCAGACAGGCCGGGCGTGGTTGAACACGATATCGAACTTATGAAGGAATGGTGCAGGGAAAACGGTATCGTAGAGGTTGTTAATGTTTCAGGTTCAAATGAAGCATATGTGGAAGATGAAAAGAATGACATAAGAAGTATGCCATATCAGATAATTAAAAAATTCGTATGTTACCTGGCAGCAGCCTTCTGTCTATTTGCGGTATTTGAAGCTATACGTCTATATATGAACAGAAAGAAAGCAGACATTATGATTCTGTGGTCGGCAGGCTCCAAGAAAACGGTAATTCTTAAAATGCTTATTAAGGAACTGGGAATGGCTGTTCTTATCGGAGTTGTACTGGCATTTGCGGCAGAATGGCTGATTTACGGGGTAATACTGGGATGTAACCTGAAGACTGTATTTATATACGGAGCGTATTCGTTTGCGGCAGTAGTTGTCCTTACCATAATAATGATAACGGTTATGTTAGCGGCAATGCTGCATAAGCCTGTAATTTCAATAATAAAGAAGGAGCAATAATATGATTAAATTAATACATGTAAAAAAAGATTATACAGAAGGCGGGGTTGTAACCAACGCATTAAAGGATATAAATCTTGAAGTAAAAGACGGTGAATTTGTGGCAATAATGGGAGCGTCAGGCTCGGGTAAATCCACACTTTTACATATACTGGGAGGAATGGATAAGCTTACGTCGGGAGAGTATTATTACAATGACGAAGCAGTACATGATATGTCAATGGGCAGACTTAATATTTTCAGGCGTGACCATGTAAGCTTCGTGTTTCAGAATGCGGCACTCATGAAGTATTACACCGTGGCAGAAAATATTGAAATGCCCCTCCTTTCAATGAATGTCGGCAAGAAAGAACGCAAAAAGATAATAGAAGAGAAAATGGAGGCTGTGGGAATAGCACACCTTGCCAAAAAGCTTCCTATACATATATCCGGCGGAGAACAGACAAGAACGGCAATTGCAAGAGCACTTGCGGGAGATAATGAACTCCTTCTTGCGGATGAACCTACGGGAGCACTTGACCAGACAACGGGAAAAGAGATAATGGAGGTCTTTAAGAAGGTGCATGAAATGGGAAAAACAATTATTCTCATAACCCATGATCCTAATGTTGCAGCCTATGCAGACAGGATAATCCGTATTGAGGATGGAAAAATTATTAATTAATAAAAAATATATTGACTTATCCTGATATAAGATATAGAATGAACAGGCAAAAGAAGTTCATATAAATTAAACTGCTTATTCAGAGTGATGGAGATACATAGGATCTGTGAAGTCACGGCAACCCCCTTGGCGGAAGGTGCCAACCTGAGCGAAAGTATTCGAGCAATAAGTGGATTAGGTTTAGTCAGAGTTAATCGAGTCCATTGAGAAATTAAATGGACTCTTTTTTATTAATTTTATCTAAGGTAAATCTGAAAGGAGAAACAAATGGAGAAATTTTTATTTACTTCTGAATCGGTAACTGAAGGACATCCTGATAAGATATGTGACCAGATATCGGATGCCGTACTTGATGCTTTATATGCACAGGACCCATATTCAAGGGTTGCCTGTGAGACATGTACCAATACAGGCTTTGTACTTGTAATGGGTGAAATTACTACCAAAGCTAATGTAGATATTACACAGATAGTAAGAGATACTGTTGTAGGAATCGGATATGACAGTTCGGATAAAGGATTTGACGGAAATACATGTGCGGTCATGGTTGCACTTGATAAACAGTCGGCAGACATCGCAATGGGTGTTGATAAGGCACTTGAGGTTAAGACAGGTGAGGAGACTGACGAAGAAGGCGGCGCAGGCGATCAGGGTATGATGTTCGGTTATGCTACCAATGAGACACCTGAGTATATGCCATATTCTGCAGCATTGGCACAGAAGCTTGCAATGCAGCTTGCCAGGGTTCGTAAAAATGGAACCCTTCCATATTTGAGACCTGACGGAAAGACACAGGTAACGGTTGAATATGATGAGAATAATGTGCCTGTAAGACTTGATGCAATCGTTGTATCAACACAGCATGCGGCAGATGTATCACAGGAGCAGATTCATGAGGACATCCGCAGGTATGTTATCGACGAAGTCGTTGACGGAAAGATGATTGATGACGATACTAAAATTTTTATTAATCCTACAGGCCGTTTTGTTATCGGAGGACCTAACGGAGATTCAGGACTTACAGGACGTAAGATTATTGTAGATACATACGGCGGAGCAGCAAGACACGGCGGCGGTGCTTTTTCGGGTAAGGACTGCACAAAGGTTGACCGTTCCGCAGCTTATGCAGCCAGATATGCTGCAAAGAACCTTGTTGCGGCAGGACTTGCTGACAGATGTGAGATTCAGCTTTCTTATGCTATCGGAGTAGCTCATCCAACATCAATTAACATTAATACATTCGGAACAGGCAAGCTTAGTGACAGCAGACTTGTTGAAATTCTCAGGGAAAACTTTGACTTCAGACCGAATGGTATTATTAAGATGCTTGACCTTAGAAGACCTATTTACAAGCAGACAGCCGCTTACGGACATTTTGGACGTACAGATGTAGATCTTCCTTGGGAACAGCTTGATAAAGTTGAAAATTTAAGAAAATATTTATAATGTAAGTGAGCATATTATGATAAAATAAATCCGGGTACAGTTTATCCGGATTTATTTTTTTTAGGAGACACTTAAATGAGACTTTCCACTAAGTTAAAGATATCATTTGGCTTTTTAATAATATTGCCTGTTGCTCTCTTTGGAACCGTTCTTTTTAGTATTACTAAGATACAGCTTCACAGAATACAGGAAAAATATGGTATACAGAACATATCTTATGATGCACTTATGAATCCTGTTCTCTTATCTAATGAGATGTGCAGGCAGGAGTATGAAGAAATCAGGCAGACCGCAGAAGATAATCCCTCTAAATTAAGAGATTTAAATTATCTGAATGCGATTAATAACAGAATTTCAAAGCGTAATGCGTATATAGTGGTCATAGAGGATAATGACATTATGTATCAAGGAAAAGAAATCAGTGATGAGTTAAGGGCGAAGCTGATTGAAAGTCAGAATCACGATTCCGAAATAAGGTCGGCTTATCTAAGAGATTTTAATGTGTTGGCAAGCAGAGTATCATATATGATAGACAGCCATACATACGGAACAGTATATTTTGTTATTAGTTTTGCGGAGATTCTGCCACAGATTAAAAAACTTCTTTTTGATACAATGATATCCGTGATAATTATTCTGATTCTGACGAGCGGTGCTTTCACAATGTGGATATATCGTTCCACTGTAAGACCTATTAATAAATTGAGGCTTGCAACCAATAATATCAAGAACGGCAATCTTGATTTTGATATGGATGTGGAAGGCAATAATGAATTTGCCGAATTATGCAAGGATTTCGATAATATGAGGAAGCGCCTTAAATATAATGCTGAAGAAAATGTGCGCAGGGATTCTGAAAGTAAGGAACTTATAAGTAATATTTCACATGACCTTAAGACACCGATAACGGCGATTAAGGGCTATGTTGAAGGAATAATGGATGGCGTTGCAGATACAGATGAAAAAATGGACCGGTATATAAGAACAATTTATACCAAGGCGTGTGATATGGATAATCTCATTAATGAGCTGACATTTTATGCGAAGGTTGATTCAGATAAGATTAATTATAATTTTATCAAGTTAAATCTTACGGAATATTTTAATGACTGCATAGATGAGATTGGTGTTGACCTTGAAAGCAGGAATATTGAATTAAAATATATTAATGAACTTGATAAAGAGACAGCCATTGTAGCCGATCCTGAGCAGTTTAAGCGTGTAATCAATAACATTATTAATAATTCTATGAAGTATATGGAAATTAACAATGGAGTTGTGGAAGTTCATCTTTATAATGAAGGAGATGACGTTCACATTGATATAAGCGATAACGGAAAAGGAATTTCCCAAAAGGACATTGGCCATATATTTGACCGTTTTTACAGAAGCGATACTTCAAGAAATTCAAGAACAGGCGGAAGCGGAATAGGACTTTCAATTGTGAAGAAAATAATAATAGACCACGGTGGAAGCATAACAGCGGAAAGTATTCCATATGAAAAGACCACAATAAAAATAATTCTTGACAGATATAAGGAGGATAAAGATGAGCAGAATACTGATAGTAGAGGATGAGATAAGTATTGCCGAATTGGAGAAGGATTACCTTGAATTAAGCGACTATGAAGTTGATATTGCAAGCGACGGAGAGACAGGAGAAAGTATGGCTCTTAAAGGAGATTACGTACTTTGCATACTTGATGTCATGCTGCCGGGCAAAGATGGTTTTGAAATATGTAAAGATATCCGTAAGGAAAAGAATATACCTATAATTATGGTATCGGCAAAAAGAGACGATATCGATAAGATAAGAGGTCTTGGCCTCGGTGCTGATGATTACATTACAAAACCTTTCAGCCCAAGTGAACTTGTTGCCAGGGTAAAGGCACATCTTGCAAGGTATGACCGGCTTGTGGCATCCACTGTACCACAGAATGATGTACTGGAGATAAGGGGACTTAAGATTGACAAGACAGCCAGAAGGGTATTTGTCAACAATGAAGAAAAGGTTTTTACAACCAAGGAATTTGATCTTTTGCTATTTCTTGCAAGTAACCCTAATAAAGTGTTTAGCAAAGACGAACTATTCAGAAATATATGGGATATGGAATCAATAGGAGATATTGCCACGGTAACGGTCCATATTAAGAAAATAAGAGAAAAAATAGAGTATGATACTTCCAAACCTCAGTATATAGAGACAATATGGGGTGTGGGATACCGCTTTAAGGTGTAATTATGAAAAAAGACATAATTGTTTATGAAGATGATAATATAATTGTATGCAATAAGCCTGTAGGAATGCCATCCCAGTCAGACAGAACCTTTGAACAGGACCTTGTGAGCTACGTTCTTACCCACAGAACGGAACAAAACGAGCCTGCTTATGCAGCCATTATTAACAGGCTGGATAAGCCTGTGGGAGGACTTGTGCTTTTTGCAAAAAATAAGAAGGCAGCGGCAGGACTAAGTGCTGTATCGGGAGAACATGGCATAGAAAAAAATTACTATGCTCTTGTTAAAGGAAGCCCTTGTGATAAAGGAGAATTTACAGATTACCTTCTGAAAGACGGTAAGAATAATATATCAACTGTCACAGACAAGGATACCAAGGGCAGTAAAAAAGCGGTTTTGTTATACGAAAAGCTTGGAGAAAAAACAATTGACGGCGAAAAATATTCACTGATGAGGGTGCGGCTTCTTACCGGCAGACATCATCAGATAAGAGTACAATTCAGCCACCACGGATATCCGCTTTACGGTGATATCAAATATAACAGTGATTTCAGGAACAGAAGAGATGTTTCACCTGCACTTTTTGCATATCATCTTTCATTCAAAAACCCTGTGGGGGCAGACAGAATAACTGTGGAAGCAGAACCTGAAAGCGAAATTTTTCGTTTATAACTGAATATTAATGAATAATCTGTTGATACTTCCAGTATGAGCAGAGATTATACAACTAAACTAAAGATTCTCAGTGTTTTTGCCGTGGTAAGCGGCGTTATATACCTTGTATTCAAATATATGCTTCCGGTTGTGGCACCATTTATTATTGCATTGATTATTTCGGTACTGGTGGACAGACCTGTGACTTTTCTTGAGAATAAGTGCCACATAAAAAGAAGCATAGGAACGCTTGTAATTGTTATTGCGGCAATGGCATTGCTATGTCTGTTTGTATGTTATGGAGGAAAAATACTTGTTAAGCAGGTATATGATTTCATTAACAAAATCGAAGAATATAAGCTGCCGTTTAACCTTAATATGGATATAAAGGTAATAAATGAAAAAATCGTTTCCGGAGTTGTAGATAATTCTCCGGGTTATATTTCAGGTTTTACCATGGTGTTTACGGGAGTGGCGGTTTTTATAATGGCAACCGTATTTATTTCCGGAGATATGTCCTCCATAAGAAGTTCGGTTAAGAAGAATATTTTCGGAAAAGAGATAATTTATCTTGGCAGACGTCTTAAAACGGTTCTTGGAAATTATCTTAAAACAGAGCTTATAATTATGGCCATAACCTGTGTGATTTGCTGCGTTGGATTATTTATTATGAAAAATCCGTATGCATTGCTGTTAGGTATTGTAATTGGTTTCGTTGATGCACTGCCGATTCTCGGAACCGGGACAATTTTTTTACCATGGGTATTAGTCCTTGTGTTTATGCACAGACTAAAACAGGCATCCATGATTATGATTTTATATCTTATATGCTATTATACCAGACAGTTTCTTGAACCTAAGCTTATGGGAGACAAATTCGGAATGTCGCCTACCGTTATGCTCATCACAATATATGCAGGACTTAAACTGTTTGGCGTAATGGGTGTGTTCACGGGACCTGTAGCATTAATCCTTATCAGAGAAATATCGGATATAGTAATAAAAAAACTTGTGATTGAGGAAAAATAACTATATAATGTCCATATTGATAGATTATCAGGAGGGTAATTATGGTATTCAGTTCGGCAGTTTTTTTGTTTTTGTTTTTGCCGGTTGTAATTTTACTTCATACAGTTATTAAAAATAATAAAATAAGAAACGGGCTGTTGATTGCTGCCAGTCTTATTTTTTATGCTTACGGTGAACCTGTTTACATTGCCCTGTTAATAGGTTCAGTAGCTGTTAATTATGTGTTTGGGCGTATCCTTTCCGTAAGAAAAAGCAAGGCATTACTAGCCGTCTCGATTATCATCAATATCGGACTGCTTGTTGTTTTTAAATATACAGGATTTATAGTGCAGATAATCAATTTTATTCCGGTATGTAATTTTAAGGTGCCGGATATTACTATGCCTATAGGAATTTCATTTTATACTTTTCAGGCAATATCTTATATTGTAGATGTATATCGTAAAGAGGAACGTGAGGACGTTGGTTTCTTTGATGTACTTCTATATATATCCCTTTTTCCGCAGCTTATCGCAGGCCCCATTGTCAAGTTTAATTCAATTAAAGATAGTATTAAGTCAAGAAATGTAACTCTCGACGGACTTGCTCACGGAATCAGGAAGTTTATAATAGGGCTGTCAAAGAAGATGTTACTTGCAAATTCTTTTGCCTACGTTGCAGACAGTGTTTTTTCAATGAATACATCGGCAATAGATATGAGGCTTGCGTGGCTTGGAGCAGTCTGTTATACTCTTCAGATTTTCTTTGATTTTTCGGGATATTCCGATATGGCACTGGGACTTGGAAGCATGATGGGATTTGATTTTCCACAGAACTTTAATTATCCGTATACAGCCTGCTCTGTAAGGGATTTCTGGAGAAGATGGCATATGTCACTGACATCATGGTTCAGGGAATATCTCTACATCCCTCTTGGGGGCAACCGCAGGGGACCGGGCAGAAAAATACTTAACACAATGATAGTATTTATATGTACGGGAATATGGCATGGCGCTAACTTTACTTTCCTTATCTGGGGAATATTACATGGCGTTTTTATGTGTATTGAAACCATTGTTACCAAAGACAAAAAAGATGCCGGTAAGCATTTTAATGCATTGGCATATATTTATACAATGCTTGTTGTTATAATCGGATTTGTTATATTCAGGGCAGACAGTACAGGATATGCATTTTCATATATAGGAAGAATGTTCTCATTTACGTCACTTTCTTCATCATTTACGGTATTTATGGGATTTCTGACCCCTGTATTTATTGTTACGGCAATAGCAGGCATTATTGCCTGTACCCCGGTTGTGCCATATATATCAGCAGCCGTAAAGGACAGAAAACTAAGGACATTTCTTAATGGATTATCATATGTTGCAGTTGGTGCCATTCTTGTATTATGTATAATGGGACTGGCAGCAGATTCATATAATCCGTTTATCTATTTCAGATTTTAAGGTGGCAGGTATGAAAGTAAAAAAAATACTGAAAACAATATATGTTGTGGGAATATTCGGATTGCTTATCGCAATCGGGATTAAGACATTTGTGGGAAAAAGCAACAGCCCGGCAAAAGAGGAGAAAGTTAAATTTAAACCATCGTCTTATACTTCCTTCTGGAATGAGTTTGATAAGTATTTTTCTGCAAATTTCGGCTTCCGGAGCAGATTTATTAGTATGAATAATATTGTAAAATATAATGTTTTTAAACAATCCGGAGAAGATAATGTAATAGCAGGCAGGGATGGGTGGCTGTTTTATAACAGTGCACTTCATGATTATATAGGAGAGGATGTTCTTTCTGATGAGGAAATTATAAAAATTGCGGATTATGTGGAAGCAATATCAGAAAAGTGCGAAAAAGCAGGCAAAAAATTTGTTTTTGTAATAGCACCTAATAAGATGGAAATATACGGAGAATATATGCCATATTATTATGTAGAGAATTGTCCGGATGGTAATTACGAGAAACTTATAAAGGAATTATCGTCAAGGAAAGTTGCATATACTGACCTTAAGAAATTATTTAAAGAGGATAACACATATTCCGGAGTGGAGCTGTACCATAAATTGGACTCACATTGGAACAATCTCGGCGCATCGCTGGCATATATGGAAATTATGGATAAGGCGGGTATAAATGCAACGGATTACAGAAATATACCATATAGCGAAGCCTTGGATTTTAACGGAGATTTATATGATATGCTGTTTCCGGAAGGCAGAAAGAAGGACATACAGTATTATTTTGAAAATACAGAGAATTTTGATTACACATCAAGATTTATGGGTGTGGATGATTTAATTATTACAACAGAAAATGCTGACAAAACAGGGAGTGCTCTTTTATACAGGGATTCATTCGGCAACGCACTTTATAAATTCTTTTCGGATGACTTCAAAAATGTAACTGTTTCAAGGGCTGTACCGTATGATATGTCATCTGTTGGGGACTATGATGTAATTGTAGTGGAAATTGTTGAGAGAAATATCAAAAATCTTCTTGAATACAGTGAGCAGTAAAGATGTATATATAAATGGTATTGCTTGAAATCTTGAATAATTTGTGTATAATCATATTATTGAATAAAGCATAGGAGAAAAATTATGAAAAGATTTGCAGTGACGTTACTGGCTGTTATGTTTATCCTGGCAGGCTGCGGTAAGTCAGATAGTATGACACCGACAAAGGATAATGACAACAGTGCACAGGTGTCATATACAATTAATAATATAAAGATTATTCCCGGAACAGATTTTTCCGGAGCATATAAAGAACTTGGAGAGCCCGTAAAATATACGGAGGCTGCAAGCTGCTATTTTGATGGTATGGATAAGGTATTTACTTATGACGGATTTGAAGTCCGGACTTATCCGGCAGAATCCGGAGATTTTATTCAGGATCTCAGTATATCGTCGGACAGATTCAGCACGGATAAAGGGATTACTGTAGGAGCAACTGTTAACGAGGTGGTAGCGGCTTACGGTGACAACTATGTTAAGACAGGCAATATGTACAAATACTATGAGGAAGGCGACAAATATATATATTTCTTCTTCCTTAATGATACATTGAAATATTTTGGCTGTGCCATAGATACTGATAACAAATAAATTTAAATAGAGGTATAAGACTATGAAGAGAAAGATGCTTGCAGTATTTCTTATAATGGTAATGGTAATCTCTTTATGTATTGCAGGATGCGGAAAGAAGAGAGATAACCCGACTGTTACTGATGACAGCAAAAAAACTAATGAAGAAACATCAACAACTATTGATGATCCGGTGTCTGATACTCCGGAAACAACAACCCCGGAACCTGCAACCCCGGAACCTGCAACTCCGGAGCCGACAACCCCGGTACCTACAGAACCTGAAAGCAAGCCGGTTACGGTATATTCGCTTCTTATGAGCGAACCTGTCAATCCTAAGAAATCAGGTTATTCTGAGCTTGATGGTCTGATAGATAAGTTATTTTCTGAAATTCTTACAGAAGACATGAATAACTATGCAAAGGTATGGACCTGTTATCTTTATCTTGTAGACAAAATTACATATAACAGAGGAATGGATGCTAATACAGGGGCTTATTCATCTTCTGATGTTAATACAACGCCAAAGGAAGTGCTGTGGGCAACTGACCTCCTTAATTCGGGGCAGGGTTGTTGTTATAATTACTCGGCTGCGTTTATGTTTATTATGAGAGCACTGGGTTATGATGCACACCTTGTAACAGGTAACGTTCCGTCTTATGGCGGAGGAGTTACGCCGCATTGCTGGCTTTATGTAAATCTTAACGGAACCAGATATTCATTTGATCCTGATCTTGATATGAATTTTTATAAAAGAGGAGAAAATGAAGAAAAGAGTATATGGTTTGGCAGAAGATTAGATGATCTCGGATATTTTTATAAAGCTGAGACCTATCATGAAATATAATTATTTGAAAGGATTAGAATAATGGCAGAGGATAAGAAATTTGTAGAGGCAATTACATCAATGGATGTGGATTTTGCCCAGTGGTATACAGATGTAGTTAAAAAGGCAGAGTTAATGGGATATTCCAGTGTAAAGGGATGTATGATTTTTAAACCTGCCGGATATGCAATATGGGAAAATATAAAGGCAGAACTTGATAAAAGATTTAAAGAAACAGGCGTTGAAAACGTATATATGCCAATGTTTATTCCTGAAAGCCTTTTACAGAGGGAAAAAGACCATGTAGAAGGATTTGCTCCTGAAGTAGCATGGGTAACATACGGAGGACTTAATCCTCTTCAGGAAAGAATGTGTGTAAGACCTACATCTGAGACACTTTTCTGTGATTTCTATAAGGATGAGATTCAGTCATACAGAGATTTACCAAAAGTATATAACCAGTGGTGTTCTGTTGTAAGATGGGAAAAAGAGACAAGACCATTTTTACGTTCAAGAGAATTCCTGTGGCAGGAAGGACATACAGCCCATGCAACAGCAGAAGAAGCAGAAGCAAGAACACAGCAGATGCTTAACTTATATGCTGATTTCTGTGAGGATTTTCTTGCAATTCCTGTTGTCAGAGGACGTAAGACAGATAAAGAAAAATTTGCCGGAGCGGAAGCAACATATACTATTGAAGCACTCATGCATGACGGAAAAGCATTGCAGTCAGGAACGAGCCATAACTTTGGTGACGGTTTTGCCAAGGCTTTCGGAATCCAGTACACAGATAAGGACAATAAGTTGAAATATGTTCACCAGACATCCTGGGGAATGACCACCAGACTTATCGGTGCGCTTATTATGGTTCACGGTGATGATTCAGGACTTGTACTTCCTCCAAGAGTAGCACCTGTACAGGTTGATATTATCCCCGTTATGCAGAAAAAGGCAGGAGTTCTTGAAAAAGCAGCGGAAGTTAAAGAAAAACTTATTAAAGCAGGATTAAGAGTTAAAGTTGATGACAGCGACAAGAATCCGGGCTGGAAGTTCTCTGAACAGGAGATGAGAGGAATTCCTGTAAGAATAGAAATGGGACCTAGGGATATTGAAGCCAATCAGGCAGTTATTGTACGAAGAGATACAAGAGAAAAGACAGTTGTGTCAATAGACGAGCTTGATGTTAAGGTTAAAGAAATTCTTGATACAATGCAGATTGAAATGCTTGAAAGAGCAAGAAAACACAGAGACTCACATACCTATGTGGCAACCGATTACGAGGAATTCAAGCAGACAGTTGCCAACAAGCCCGGATTTGTTAAGGCTATGTGGTGCGGTAATGAAGAATGTGAAAACAAGATTAAAGAAGATACAACAGCAACAAGCCGTTGTATGCCATTTAATCAGGAAAAATTAAGTGATGTATGCGTATGCTGCGGCAAGCCTGCAACCAAGATGGTATACTGGGGCAAAGCATACTAAGGAACAGAATATGTATATTAAGTTACCGGAGGATGTTGATTACATCATTACACGATTAACTGAATATGGATATGAAGCATATGCTGTCGGGGGATGTGTCCGCGACAGCATTATTTGTCGTGTTCCGGGAGACTGGGATATAACAACCTCTGCAAAACCGTGGGAAGTCAAAAAGCTTTTCCGCAGAACAGTTGATACAGGCATAGAACACGGAACTGTTACTGTCATGATGGGTAATGAAGGATATGAAGTCACTACCTACAGAATTGACGGAGAATACGAGGACAGCAGACATCCCAAAAACGTTGAATTCACGTCTAATCTCAGAGAGGATTTAAAAAGGCGTGATTTTACCATTAATGCCATGGCATATAATTACAGTCAGGGTATAGTGGATATGTTTGACGGAAAAGGAGACATAGAGCGTAAAATAATAAGATGTGTGGGCGATCCGGAAGAGAGATTCACGGAGGATGCACTTCGTATGCTGAGAGCAGTAAGGTTTTCCGCACAGCTTGGATATGAAATAGCGGAGGAGACAGCGGAAGCTGTTAAGAAATTAGCCGGAACCATAAGTAAAATCAGCAAAGAAAGAATCCATACAGAACTTAACAAAATACTTCTCTCAGACCATCCCGATTATCTTATGAAAGCTATGGAGCTTGGAATAACGGAGATTGTTTTTTCTGCCCTTAATGACCTTCCTGACAAAGAAACAGCCATGAAGCTGTTAATACGGCTGCCAAAAGAACTTGTATACCGCTACGGTGCAGTTTTATTTGAACTCGGTAAAAAGAGAACAGTTGCGGTACTGCGTGAATTGAAATTAGACAATAATACCATAGATAATACCGGCAGGCTTGTAGATATGCATGGGATGGAGATAACGGAAGATAAACCTCTTATCAGACATCAGGCATCATCCTGTGGAGCAGCTATGTACGAAATGGTATTGAGATTTGAATACGAATTTTATATGGCAGCTGATGACAGGGATAAAGCCATGGCGCTTAAGAAACAGGAAGCACTCTTTAAAGAGATTCTTGAGAATGGGGACTGCCTTACATTAAAAGAACTTGCCGTAACCGGCAATGATTTGATTGAAGCCGGAATACAACCCGGAAAAGAAATTGGGAATATTTTGAAAAGCATGCTTGATGATGTACTTAACACCCCTGAACACAATACAAAAAAATATCTTTTTGACAACCATCTTCATATTTGAGCCTTTTTAATCATAAGATTAGAAAGCTACAAATATTTAGGTGGTTTTTTTTATGGCAGACAGAGGTCTTGATGTATTAGAAAAATATGATTTTGAGGTAAAAAGGACTTATAAGGGGCGGGGTGTTATTATGGTTGATACCGATAAAGGTCCCAGGGTTTTAAAAAATTACATAGGCAGCGGGAGACATCTGGAGTGGTGCGCTCCGGTGTTGGAAAAACTGAATGAAAGCGGGGTTATTAACGTAGATGCTTACGAAAAAAACAAGGATGGCAGCTATGTTACGGAGAGTGAAACAGGGGGCAGATATGTTCTCAAGAGGTGGTATCCCTGTAGGGATTGTGATATAAAATTCTATGATGATATTATGTCGGCCGTGAGAAATCTGGCATTTCTGCATAAAGAACTTATGGAATGTGAAGCAGAAAAACAATATACGGAACGGCCAATCAGGGAAGAATATGCAAGAAAAGGACGGGAGCTTGCAAGAATAAAAAAATATCTGGGAACAATATATGAGAAAAACAAATTTGAAATGATGGCATCAAAATCATTTGGCGAATTTATTCCGGAAGTTGAAAGTTCGATAAATTTTGCGGATGATTTTTTTAGCGGGAATCATATTGAAGAAAAGCTGTGCCATGGTAATTTTAACTATCATAATATCGGATATGGCGATACACTTGGAGTCATAGGCAATTTTGAAAAAATGTGTTATGGCTTCCAGTTAAAGGATTTATATACTTTTATGAGAAAAATCCTTGAAAAAAATAACTGGGATATAAAAATCGGGTACGGGATGTTTGCGGAATATGACAGAGTAATAAGGCTTAACAGTGAAAAAATGGAGCTGCTGTATATCTTTTTTGCATTCCCCGAAAAATACTGGAAACTGATGAATGGTTACTATAACGCAAGAAAATCCTTTTTCCCGGTAAAAAATCTTGAGAAGCTGGAAAAACTTATTGAAATGAACAGTGCAAGAAAAAATTTTATAGCTACTATACATTAAAAAATTATGGTATAATCATCCTATCAAATTAATTGGAGAACTTATGAGAAAATTAAAGATATATACTCTGCTTTTAACGGCAGCAATTTTAATTACAACGGTTACTGCCTGCACATCACAGACAACACCGAAGAAACGGACCAATCATATCGAAAAGACGACCGAATCCGGTACATACAATGCGACAGTGGTTGTAAGGGATAACGATACGGAAAACAGAAGACTCGCATTTGTAAATATTGCAGACGGAGCACGGGAGACATATCGTTACACCAACGGAACTTCTTTTTTAAGCCGCAATAAAAGTGTGCTTTCATCAGAGCAGATTCGCAAAGGCGATGTGGTTGATATAATATATGACGGCAGCCATGAGATAAGCAGTATTCAGGTGTCTCCCTCAAAGGATGTATGGGAAAATTCCAAAGTAACGACTTTTGCAATCAATGATAATGATGGTGCAATTAAAATTGGCCAGACAATGTATTATTATACCGACGGCATTGTTGTTTTATCCGGGGATGAAGAGATTGACATTACAGAGCTTAATAATACAATGGACCAACTGGTTGTGAGAGGCTATAAGAATCAGGTGGTTTCCATAGTGGTTGAAAAAGGGCACGGATATGTATCACTTACGGGAGACAGTCTTTTTATAGGCGGGCTTATTAATGTGGGCAACGTTCTTGCCAGAAGAATAGAACCTGATATGCTTCTTCCTGTCACGGAGGGAGAATATCTCCTGGAAGTAGTAAACGGCGACTATAAGTCAGAAAAGAAAATAACCGTGGAAAGAGGTAAAGAGACGGTTGTGGATTTTTCGGATGTTCCTGCTAATGTTACCCAGACAGGTAATATAAGGTTCATGATAGATGTACAGGGTGCATCTTTGTATATAGACGGAATGGCATACGATTATTCTTCAATTATTACGCTTAAGAACGGTAAGCACAACGTTGTGGTTCATGCAGAAGGATACTCGGACTATAAACAGGTTATAGACGTTGAAAGCAGATATATGACGGTCAATATATCCATGACAAAGGGAGATAATGAATCAACATCTTCTGAAGAACCTACTACAACTAAGGTGGAGGGAGAGACGTATGTAAGTTCCAAGAACAAAGTAACCGTAAAAGGACCTGCCAATGCAGTTGTGTATTTTGACGGCACATATAAAGGCGTTGCACCTGTAAGTTTTCCGCTTGTGACAGGTGAACACATTATTTCCATCCTTTCAGGAACTAAAATAAACAGTTATACGGTAAATCTGGCTGATGGAGCCGATGACGTTACTTACGATTTTACAGACAAATAGAATAAAATAATATAAACGGTATATAATGTAAACAGGGGGGAGTTATATGAAAAAATTAGTATTTATTTTTGCCCTGCTTGTAATGGTTTTTACAGGCTGTTCAGGCAAATCCGCAAAGAATGAAGACAGGACGGATATGGATTTTACCGTTGTTCCGAGAGAAGATATGCCGGATGAAATCAAAGGCATAATTGAAGAAAAACAGTCCGGAGAATTTACCATGTCTTATGGCATGGACGGATATCTGTATATAATGCGGGGATATGGCACCATGCCCACAGGAGGATACAGTATAAGGGTAGACAGTCTTGCGGAAACGTCGGATGAGATTTTTTTCCATACTACATTGGTGGGACCGCAGGCATCGGAGCCTGTCAATAAAATGAAGACCTGCCCTTACATAGTTGTCAAAATAGAATATACTGACAAAAAAATTGTGTTTGAATAAGCATAAATGCTTCTGCTTTCTCATATTATTAATTAGAATGAGAAAGTGGGAGTATTTTTTTATGGAATTGATTAAAGATAACTTACATATGAACAAAAGTAAGGGGAAAATGGTATTTTCGGCGACTGTAGACGAAGACTTTACAATCCCTGAGGGTAAGCCCGGCATGGATTATAAAATCAAAGATATGGGAGAGGTGTGTATAGAAAAGGTAAGACCTATGGAAGACAGGGTCAGTATCGGGATGTGTCTGTATTTTGGACTGCTTTATAACAGTGGCGGAAACTGCCAGTCATATTACGGCAAAGCTAATTTTGAAGAGACGGCGGCAATGGCCGGTGTCACGGGTCAGGATATTGTGAGATGCAAAGCTAATCTGATGGATATGAAAATATCCGTGATAAGTTCCCATAAAATCAGCGTCAGGGCAGTAGTCCTTGTCACCGTATCGGCAGAAGAGATATATGACAGGGAAGTAATTAAAAAGATTGAAATGGATAATGTGAGGGATGAGCGGCTTGAAGTCAGGATGATGAAGCTTATCGCCAACAGAAAAGATACTTTTCGTATAAGGGAATCCGTTAATATTAATCAGGGAATGTCAAATATAGGCGAAATAATATGGCAGGAGCTGAGGGTAAAAGATTTGTGCTTCACGCCGGCTGACGGCAGGATAGACGTAAAAGGCAATCTGAGCTTTTTCGTGATATATCAGGGCGAAAACGGCGGGGAATTGAATTACTATGACAATGTGGTTCCCTTTAGCGGAAGCCTTGATATAAGCAACGGCAGACAGGAGGATGTATACGATATCAACATAGTTTCCTGCGAAAAGAGCCTTATATCCCGCAATGACGGAAACGGAGAAACAAGAATTTTTGATGGTGAAATTATCATGAGCCTTGATATATGCGGATACAGGAATGAAGATGTAAGTCTCCTGACCGACATATATGCACCCGGATATGAGATTACCCCCAAGACGGAGAAACTGGAATACGAAAGACTTGTAGAAAACAAAGTCGTAGACATAGATATAAATGAAAGAATTAAAAACGAAGACGGCGGGAAGATAATCTATACCTGCGGTGATGTCATTGTAGATGAAATAATACAAAAAGATAATAAAATTGATATTGAGGGTACGATATCGGTTCAGATAATGATGGAGGATAAAGAAGCAATGCCTCCAATCACCGTAAGCCACCATGATATCCCCTTCAGTTATCAGGCCGGTATGGATAAATATGAAAAGGACAGTGAACTTTGTGGAAAAGTGAATAACATATCATTGTACTCCAAAAGGATATCCGATAAGGAAATTTCCGTAAACGGCACAATTAAAATGGAAATCATGGCAAAAAGCACAACAACCACACCGGTGGTAATTAATGCAGATGTGGAAAAGGTTCCGAAAGAAAAATTAAAAAATATCCCCGGCATAACAGGGTATATAGTAAAAGAGGGAGATACCCTGTGGAACATCGCAAAGCGTTTTTATACCACTGCAGACAGCATTATGGAAGCCAATAATCTTGAAAATGACATGATTTATCCGGGAATGAAATTAATAATTCTTAAATTGTATTGCTTTTAATACAGTAACATCATATAATAACAGGTAAGGTGTTTTCTTACCTGTTATTTTACTATGGAGACGAGGTAACAATGAATAGCATAAGTCTTAAAGCATACGCTAAAATTAATCTTGGTCTTGATGTCCTTGGAACGCTTCCTGACGGATATCATGAAGTTAAAATGGTAATGCAGAGCATAAGCCTGTATGATAAGGTTAATATTAAGAAAAATGACTCAGGCACAATCAATGTCAAAACAAATCTTTCATATCTTCCTGTCAACGGAGATAATCTGGTATATAAGGCAGCATACATTATGAAAGAAAAGTATAATATACAGGATGGTTTTGATATAGATTTGTTTAAGTTTATTCCTGTTGCGGCGGGCATGGCAGGCGGCAGTACGGATGCAGCAGCCGTGTTTAAAGGAATTAACATCATGTATAATCTTAATGCAACGGAAGAGGAACTTAAGGAGCTTGGGGTCACGATAGGAGCTGACATACCATACTGCATTATGGGAGGAACAGCGCTTGCGTGCGGAATCGGCGAGAAGCTTACGAGACTTCCGGGATGTCCGAAGTGTTATTTTGTAATCGGAAAGCCGTATGTGAATGTGTCTACAAAATATGTGTATGAGAACCTTGTGTTGGATGAATCCACGGTACATCCCGATACGGATGCGATAATAGATGCCATATCACATGCCAATGTGGCAGGAATTGCGGACAATTTATGTAACGTGCTGGAAACGGTTACCGTGGCTAAATATCCGCAGATTGGTGAGATTAAGAAAGTCATGATTGAAAAAGGAGCGCTTAATTCACTTATGAGTGGCAGCGGTCCTACGGTATTCGGAATATTTACCGATTACGAAAAGGCAAAAGAATGCAACGATTATTTGAGAAAAAGCAGACTGGTCAAGAGTGCTTATGTAGCAGAACCGGTTTCAGCAAGGATGTGTAAGGGACGATGAGATTGGAATTTGAGAAAAACGGTTATGAAAGTATATCACTAAGGGATTCGGTATATCTTACAATAAGAGAAGCAATCCTTAACGGAAAATATCCTCCCAATAAAAGGTTAAGGGAGATACCGTTAGCGGAAGAACTGGGTGTCAGCAGAACTCCGGTAAGAGAGGCAATCAAGAGGCTTGCTGAAGAGCATCTTGTTGTTATAATGCCAAAGTGCGGTGCCAAAGTGGCTGATTATTCGGACAAGGATGTGGCTGACGCTCTGGCGGTACGTCTTGTTATAGAAAATATGGCTGTAAAACTTGCGGCAAGATATATGACAAAAGACCAGGTTATCGAATTAAGAGACATTAACAACGAAATGGAAGAGGCACTGAAGGACAAGGCATTAGCCAAAATAACAGAGGCAGATAAGAGATTTCACAGCAGTATATGTGCGGGAGCCAATAATCAGGTGCTTCAGAAAACAATGGCTATGCTTGATGCGGAAGTTCTCAGGTACAGAGTTGACTACATCAAGGGAATAGAAGATTATATGCAGTTAATTAAGGAGCATAAGGAACTGATTGACGCAATAGATGCAAGAGATGAGGAAAAAGCAGAAGAACTTATGAGCAGACATATCGAGAACCAGAAGAAAAAAGTTCTTGAAGCTCTTGAGTCTGAAAAAGAATAAAATTACAAAATATGGTAATAATCCCAATATAAGGTAAGGAGGATTGTTACCATGGGTAAAAAAATTATAATAATTCCGATAGTTTTCCTGATAGCTGTTCTGGGAATCCGTACATATAATAAAATTGAAGAATATAAAATACAAAAAGAAATCAGCAGTAAAATAATAAGATTTCATGTGCGTGCCAACAGTGACAGTGAGGAGGACCAGAAACTGAAACTGAAAGTCAGGGATGAAGTTATGGCATATCTTGATGAGCGTCTTCCAAAGAGCGGTTCCGTAAAGGATGCCAAAGCGGTTCTGAATGACAACATTGAAGAAATTGGGCAGATAGCACTTGCAACAATTCATAAAGAGGGGTATAACTATTCAGTCAGTGTGTATTTTGAAAAAAGTTATTTCCCTATTAAGACATACGGAGATATGGTTTTTCCGGCGGGAAAATATGAAGCGTTCAGAATAGATATCGGAGACAGTGAAGGAAAAAACTGGTGGTGTGTTTTGTTTCCACCTCTTTGTTTTGTGGATTCTACTTATGCGGTAGTTCCGGAAGATACAAAAGATGAGTTCAGAAATGTATTATCTAATGAGGCTTATTTTGCCATTACAATGTCTGAACCTGATAATAATTATGTGATAAGGTTCAAATATCTGACATTTTTAAATAAGCTGTTGGATTGAACCGGGAAGGAAATTATAATGAAAAAGATTAAAGTGGCAGTTTTATTCGGAGGACAGTCATCAGAGCATGATATATCATGTATATCTGCGGCTACTGTGATTGAAAGCATAGACAGGGAAAAATATGACGTAATAACAGTAGGCATTACCAAAGACGGCAGATGGATCAAGACCGACAATGTGGAGGATATTAAAAGCGGAAAATGGAGAGAGGGAAAGGTAACAATGATACTTTCTCCTGACAGAATACATAAGGGATTTGTTGAAATTGAAGACGGCAAGGCAGAGGTTACGGAAGTGGATGTTGTATTTCCTGTACTTCACGGTTTATACGGAGAGGACGGTACAATCCAGGGAATACTTGAACTTGCGGGAATACCATACGTCGGATGCGGTGTGGTTGCCTCAGCGGTATCCATGGATAAACTTTTTACCAAAAAGATTGTTGACGGTCTTAAGGATGTAAGACAGGCAAAATATGTTCCTGTAAGAAGATATGAATTAAAGGAAATGGATAAGGTTCTTGACGGAATAGAGGAAAGGCTTCCATATCCTGTATTTGTAAAGCCAAGCAATGCCGGCTCTTCTAAGGGCGTTTCCAAGGCAGGAGACAGGGCAGGACTTGAGAAAGCATTAAGACTTGCGGCAGAACATGATGAAAAGATTCTTGTGGAAGAGACTATCGTAGGACGTGAAATAGAATGTGCGGTTCTCGGAACATCGGATGTAAAGGCTTCCGGAGTAGGAGAAATTCTTGCAGCGGATTCAGCAGCTTTTTATGATTTTGATGCAAAATATAACAATGCAGAATCTAAGACAGTTATAAATCCTGAATTACCTGACGGCAAAACAGATGAGGTAAGAAATGATGCGGTCAGAATATTTAAGGCAGTAGACGGCTTCGGACTTTCAAGAGTTGATTTCTTTATTGAGAATGGAACTAACGATGTGGTATTTAATGAAATCAATACAATGCCGGGATTTACCTCAATCAGCATGTACCCAATGCTTTGGGCAGACAGAGGAATAGAGAAAAAAGAGCTTGTTGATGAACTCATAAATGAGGCATTCACAAGACATAAGATATAGGAATAAGAAATGACTGATAAAGTAAGAGTGAGAATTGAAGGACTTCACACCGTAGTAATGGATGTGGAGTCCGACAACGTGGAATTAATAACCTTTGGCAAGTATGCCAAAAAGGGTGGAAAACACTACATAAAATACGATGAGTTAGATGAAAATTCAGATAAGGTAGTTAAGAACCTTTTAAAGATATCCGAGAACGAGGTAGAACTTGTATCAAGAGGCAGCAAATCCTCCCATATGTATTTTGCAAAGGGCAAGAAAAATTACAGTTTTTACAGAACTCCGTTTGGGGAAATGAATGTTGCGGTGGATACCTACTCAATGGATTTCAGAGAAGAAGAGGATTACCTTGAGGTAACCTTGGAGTACGGACTTGAAGTAAACAGAGAGCATGTATCGGAGTGCGCCGTAAAGATATGTATTGAAGCGGTAGAAGAATAGCGGTGAGGAGATTGGATGAGTATATACAGGGGTGCAATAGTTGAAAAAAATGGTGTAGCCATATCATTCTGAGGCTACACCATTTTTCTTAAAATATTATTACTTCGATTTCTTAGCCGCTTTAGCTTTAGCACGCTGTTCTTTCTTGGTTAATGGCTTAGGTTCAACCTTACCGCGGATGTACTTGATTTCGGTGATGTAAATACCGCTTACGGCAACTTTAACTTCTGTCTTGAGCGGAAGTGCATCAAACACCTTAACATCAGCTATAAGTGTCATTACCTTAGGACCGACCTTAGCTTTTACAAGGGGCAGCTTTGCAAACCGCATGTACTTTGGAATCTGCTCGGCTACAACCTTTGGAAGTGTTGCGTCTTTAACTTTCATTTTTTTCTTGTCAATGACAAGCATTGATATAATCTGTGAAGCAGCTTCAATATCTGCCTGTGAAGCCTGCTGTTTCTTCTGCATCTTTCTACCGATGATAATTAATGCTATAAGAATTCCGATTATTACGGCCAGAACAATTATAATTACTCTTACCCAGACTGGCATTACTCATATCCTCCTAGTAATATCTTTAAATCGCATATTATTGTAACATTATTTTGAACTATAGACAAGGATTTATTAAACCAGTTCTTCATTTTTTAATTGAATTTCGTTAATTATGTCTCTTACATAGTTACCAATAAATTTTCTTTCCTCTTTTGGAAGGGATTTAATGTCAATAGGTTCGCCGAATTCGATAATGGTATGTGCTTTTTTGATTCTCGGAAACTGATTTTCAAAACAGGCTCTTGTATTATTCTGGACCATGGGAATGATTTTGCATCCGGTCTTTTCGGCAAATTTGAAACTTCCTTCCTTAAATGGGAGCAGGTCCAGGGTATGGCTCGTGGTTCCTTCCGGGAAAATAACGATTGATATTCCTTTTTTAATATAATCGATTCCCTCAAGAATTGTTTTAAGACCTTCCCTTGTATCATTTCTGTCAAGAAAGAGACAGTACAGATTACGCATCCACCAGCTTATTACAGGTACTTTCTTAAGTTCTTTTTTTGCAACAAAGCCCGTTAATCCCGGCATAAGGGAGTATGAAATTACAATATCAAAGTAGCTTTTGTGGTTACCTACAAAAAGAACAGGCTCATCCTTTGGAATTCTGTCATAGCCAATAACGGTTGTTTTGGTTCCGGAAAGGAATCTTACGACTTTAAAAGAGTTCTTTACGATGAAAAGAGAACTTTTGTCCTTGGCTTTTTTGTTGAATTTACCAATCAGCCATACAGCAGGGTATAAAATAAGGCTGATTATTGAATATAAAAGTAAAAAAATTGCCACCAATATTATTCTGATCATTAATTTTCTCCATTCAGATAAAATTTTATATATAATAGTATACAACATTTTGGGAAATAAGAAAGATAAAATATTAAAAAAACAATGCCAAGTAAGAATTGACATTTATTTTCCCACTGACTATAATTATGGAGAGTAATAAGGCTGTGATGGAGACAGTAGTTATATTCCGAAAATAACAGAGAGCCGCGATTGCTGTGATGCGGTATGATTAGGGTTTTAACGAATATCACTCCGGAGCTTCTATCTGAAAGTATATACGAGTAAGAGATGACGGATTTCTCCCGTTACAGAGAACGCATATGTTGGTATGTCGGTATTAGAACATTATTGATTGTAATGAAGTTGAGGACCTCTGCCAATTTAATGGCGGAGGTCATTTTAATTATTTTTGAAAGGAAGTTTAATAGTATGTACGAAAAAGTATCTACTGACCTTAACCTGGTTCAGAGAGAAAAACAGGTTGAAAAGTTCTGGAAAGACCACGATATTTTTAAAAAAAGCATGAAATTAAGAGAAGGATGTCCAACATATACATTCTATGACGGACCACCAACCGCTAACGGTAAGCCTCATATCGGACACGTTCTTACCCGTGTAATCAAGGATATGATTCCGCGATACAGAACAATGAAAGGCTATATGGTTCCTCGTAAGGCAGGATGGGATACACACGGACTCCCTGTTGAACTTGAAGTTGAGAAAATGCTTGGACTTGACGGTAAGGAACAGATTGAACAGTATGGTCTTGAACCGTTTATCGAGCATTGCAAGGAAAGTGTATGGAAATACAAAGGAATGTGGGAAGATTTTTCAGGTACAGTCGGATTCTGGGCTGACATGGATAACCCATATGTAACATACCACAATGATTTCATCGAATCAGAATGGTGGGCACTGAAAGAAATATGGAATAAGAAACTTTTATACAAGGGATTTAAGATTGTCCCATATTGTCCAAGATGCGGAACACCTCTTTCATCACATGAGGTAGCCCAGGGATATAAGGCAGTAAAAGAACGTTCCGCAGTTGTACGTTTTAAGGTTGTAGGTGAGGACGCATATTTCCTTGCATGGACAACAACACCTTGGACATTGCCAAGCAACGTGGCACTCTGCGTTAATCCTGACGAGACATACTGTAAGGTCAAGGCAGCAGACGGACGCACATATTATATGGCAGAAGCACTTCTTGACAAGGTCCTTTCAGGAATTGAGAGAGAAGAAGGAACTCCTGCTTACGAAGTTCTTGAGACATATAAAGGAAAAGATCTTGAATATAAAGAATATGAACCTCTTTACGCATGTGCCGGAGAAGCGGCTGCAAAGCAGCACAAGAAGGGACATTTTGTTACATGTGATACTTATGTAACTATGTCAGACGGTACAGGTATCGTTCATATTGCACCTGCATTCGGTGAAGACGATGCAAAGGTGGGACGTAAATATGACCTTCCTTTTGTACAGTTTGTAAATGGCAAGGGTGAATTAACGGAAGAGACTCCTTATGCCGGACTTTTCGTTAAAAAAGCAGACCCTGAAGTGTTAAAAGATCTTGATGCCGAGGGCAAGCTTTTTGATGCACCTAAGTTTGAACATGATTATCCATTCTGCTGGAGATGTGACACCCCTCTTATCTACTATGCAAGAGAATCATGGTTTATTAAGATGACAGCAGTTAAGGATGACCTTATCCGTAACAATAATACAATTAACTGGATTCCTGAGACTATCGGAACAGGACGTTTCGGCGCATGGCTTGAAAACGTACAGGACTGGGGTATCAGCCGTAACAGATATTGGGGCACACCTCTTAATATCTGGCAGTGTGACAAGTGCGGTAAGATGCATTCAATCGGAAGCATTGCAGAGCTTAAAGAACTTTCCGATAACTGCCCTGATGATATTGAGCTTCACAGACCATACATTGATGCAGTTACTTTCCCATGTGAATGTGGCGGCACAATGAAGAGAGTTCCTGAAGTAATTGACTGCTGGTTCGATTCGGGTGCAATGCCATTCGCACAGCATCATTATCCATTTGAAAACAAGGATCTTTTTGAAGCACAGTTCCCTGCAGACTTTATTTCAGAAGCTGTTGACCAGACAAGAGGATGGTTCTATTCATTACTTGCGGAATCAACACTTTTATTTAACAAAGCACCTTACAGGAATGTAATCGTTCTCGGACATGTACAGGATGAGAACGGACAGAAGATGAGTAAGTCAAAGGGTAATGCGGTAGATCCTTTTGATGCTTTACAGACTCACGGAGCAGATGCGATAAGATGGTATTTCTATTCTAATTCCGCACCATGGCTTCCTAACCGTTTCTACGATAAAGCAGTTACGGAAGGACAGAGAAAGTTCCTCGGAACAATCTGGAATACCTACGCATTTTTCGTACTTTATGCGAATATCGATAATTTTGACGCAACAAAATATAAGCTTGAATATGATAAATTATCTGTAATGGATAAGTGGATTCTTTCAAAGGTTAATTCACTTGTTAAATCAGTTGATGCCTATCTTAATGATTACAAGATTCCTGAAACAACAAGAGTTCTTGAAGAGTTCGTTGATGACCTTAGTAACTGGTATGTAAGACGTTCAAGAGAAAGATTCTGGGCAAAAGGAATGGAACAGGATAAAATCAATGCCTACATGACATTATATACATCCCTTGTAACACTTTGTAAGGTTGCCGCACCAATGATTCCTTTTATGACGGAAGAGATTTATCTCAACATCGTTGCCGGAATAGATAAGACAGCACCGGAAAGCATACATCTTTGTGATTTCCCTGTTGCCAACGAAGCATATATAGACAAAGAACTTGAAGCCAATATGGATGAAGTTTTACGAATCGTTGTTGTGGGAAGAGCATGTCGTAACGCAGCTAACATTAAGAACAGACAGCCTATAGGTAAGATGTACGTTAAGGCTGAAGCAGAACTTTCCGATTTCTACAAGGAAATCATTGAAGACGAACTTAATGTCAAAGAAGTGGAGTTTACAAATGATGTAAGAGCCTACAGCTCATACAGCTTCAAACCACAGCTTAAGACAGTAGGACCTAAGTATGGCAGACTCCTTGGAAAAATTAAGCAGGCATTATCGGAAGTTGACGGAAATACTGCGATGGATGAATTAAATGAAAAAGGACAGCTTACATTTGATTTTGACGGAGAGACAGTTGAACTTACAAAAGATGATTTATTAATTGAAATTGCACAGACAGAAGGCTTTGAGTCAGGTAATGACGGAGATATAACAGTTGTACTTGATACCAATCTTACGCCTGAACTCGTTGAGGAAGGATTTATGAGAGAAATCATAAGCAAGATCCAGACAATGAGAAAAGAAGCAGGATTTGAAGTCATGGATAAGATAACTGTATATTCCGACGGAAACGACAAGATTGCAGAGCTTATTTCAAAGAATGAAGACACGGTTAAAAATGATGTACTTGCTACGGAAATTGTCACTGGTAAAATTGAAGGCTATTCTAAAGAGTGGAATATCAATGGAGAGAATGTAACTTTCGGTGTTAAAAAGAATCAGTAAAGGTACAAGGATGGAGTTTTAAATGAGTGAATTTGAATTTGACAAAGAAGAATTTAAAAAAAATGTAGTTAATGCTGTTAAGAGCAGATATCGTAAGACCATTGGTGAAGCAGATAAACAGCAGGTATTTCAGGCAGTTGCTTATACGGTCAAGGATTATATAATTGACCGTTGGATTGCAACACATAAGGAATTCGAGAAACAGGACGCAAAGACAGTATATTATATGTCAATGGAATTCCTCATGGGCCGTGCACTCGGTAATAACATGATTAACCTTACATGCTATAAAGGTGTTAAGGAAGCTCTTGATGAACTTGGGTTTGATCTTAATGCCATTGAGGATGAAGAGCCTGATGCTGCACTGGGAAACGGAGGACTCGGAAGACTTGCAGCATGCTTTCTTGATTCGTTATCATCTCTCGGATACCCTGCTTACGGCTGTGGAATCAGATACAGATACGGAATGTTTGCACAGAAAATTGTAGACGGTTATCAGAAAGAAATTCCTGATGACTGGCTTCGTGACGGCAATCCATTTGAAATCAAGAGACCTGAATATGCGGTTACCGTAAAATTCGGCGGCTATGTAAGATCTTATACAGATGCAGACTATCATGAACATTACGTTCAGGAAGCATACCAGAGTGTAAGGGCAGTGCCTTATGACCTTCCTGTTGTAGGTTACAACAATAATGTTGTAAATACGTTAAGAATATGGGATGCGGAGCCAATCCAGCAGTTTAACCTGGATGAATTTGACAAAGGTGATTATCAGAAAGCGGTTGAGCAGGAAAATCTCGCAAAGAATATCTGCGAAGTCCTTTATCCTTGTGATGACCATTATGCAGGAAAGGAATTAAGACTTAAACAGCAGTATTTCTTCGTATCCGCAAGTGTACAGAGTGCAGTTGCCAAGTACAAAAAGAACCATGATGACATAAGGAAACTTCATGAAAAAGTATGTTTTCAGTTAAATGATACACATCCTACCGTAACAGTAGCGGAACTTATGAGAATACTTATGGATGAAAAGGGTCTTTCATGGGATGAAGCATGGGGCGTTACTACAAAATGCTGTGCTTACACTAACCATACAATCATGGCTGAAGCACTTGAAAAGTGGCCTATTGACCTTTTTCAGAAATTACTTCCAAGAATTTATCAGATTATAGAAGAAATCAACAGAAGATTTGTAAATGAAGTAAAACGTATGTATCCTGACAATCAGGAAAAAATCGCAAAAATGGCTATTTTATATGATGGACAGGTTAAAATGGCTAACCTTGCTATCGTTGCAGGATATTCTGTAAACGGTGTTGCGGCACTTCATACAGAAATTCTTGAAAAACAGGAACTTAAAGATTTCTATGAAATGATGCCTGAGAAATTTAATAACAAGACTAACGGTATTACACAGAGAAGATTCCTTCTCCACGGTAATCCATTGCTTGCAGACTGGGTAACAGACAAAATCGGCGACGGCTGGATAACAGATCTTTCAAAGATATCAGGGCTTGTGAAATACGCCGATGATGAAAAGAGCCGTAAAGAGTTCATGCAGATTAAGCGAGAGAACAAAGTACGTCTTGCAAAGTATATTAAAGAACATAATGATGTAGAAGTTAATCCGGATTCAATTTTTGACGTGCAGGTAAAACGACTTCACGAATATAAGAGACAGCTGCTTAACATTCTTCATGTTATGTACCTTTATAATAAGATAAAGGCTAACCCTGATATGGATTTTACACCAAGAACATTTATTTTCGGTGCTAAAGCAGCAGCAGGCTACAGAAGAGCCAAATTAACAATTAAACTTATCAATTCCGTTTCAGATGTTATTAATAACGATAAGTCTATTAACGGCAAACTTAAAGTTGTATTTATAGAGAACTACAGAGTATCCAATGCAGAAATTATTTTTGCTGCAGCAGATGTAAGCGAACAGATATCTACCGCAAGTAAGGAGGCATCGGGAACCGGCAATATGAAATTCATGTTAAACGGTGCCATGACACTCGGTACAATGGATGGTGCCAACGTTGAAATCGTTAAAGAAGTCGGTGAAGAAAATGCTGTTATATTCGGTCTTAGTGCAGACGAAGTAATAGAATATGAGCTGAACGGCGGATATAATCCTTTGGACATATACAATTCCGACGAAGATATAAGAAGGGTGCTTAACCAGCTTGTAGACGGAACATATTCACCTGCTGACCATGAATTATTCAGGGATTTGTATAATGCACTTCTCTATGACGGAGTGGCAGACCGATATTTTATATTAAAAGATTTCCGTTCCTACGCAGAAGCACAGGAAAAGATAGAAGCAAAATATCGTGATAAAGACGGATGGGCAAAATCGGTTATGCTTAATACCGCCCGTTCGGGAAAATTCTCATCAGACAGAACTATCGAAGAGTATGTAAGAGATATCTGGCATCTTGAAAAAGTTAAAGTAGAATTATAATCATAACAATTATAAGAACATAGTCTCATGAGTGGCACTTTTAAGCCATTTGTGGGACTTTTTCTTTTATTTTAAAATAAGATGTGTTACAATAACGGGAAAAGGCCTTGCAGGATCCAGGGCTGTGGGAGGAAATTATTTGAAGAAAAGGTTTATAATAATATCAGCCGTAATATCACTTGCTTTTTTTGTAATATCATATTTATTACCACAGAGAATAGGTGGTACAGATTATACAGGTGTATATACGGATGCAGGATTATATGGAACACAGGAAAATGTTGAAGTTAAAAAAGTCGGCAAAATCTATGTACTTCGTATAAAACCGCCTATAGGTGATGCTGAATATGTTAATGTGGAGTTTTCTCCTGACAAACCGGGTGAAATGATTCAGATAGATGATCACAGCCTGTGCAGGGTATATATGTTTAATAATTCTATGTGTATTCAGACCTATATAATGTATGAAGGAGATTATTATAACGGTGCAGCAGGTGAACTTGAAAATTCTTATTCTTCAGGTGAGTACGAATTATATAGTTTGGCCTATATGGTAAAAATGAATTCCACAGACCGGCAGAATAATAACTATATGAGATATGTGCTTCGTATAGTGGCAGTTATTATATTTGCCGTCCTGTCGTTTATTTTGATATTTAACAAAATAAAAGCTGCCCCCGTTATCGGTATGGCAGTAATGTCTGCTGTTATATTGACAGGTTTTGTATATGATTTTTCCGTAAAATTGTATGAAGGCAGATATGAAGCAGAGGACAGTATCACCAAAAGCTATTTAAATGATCTGGATGACGTAAACCGTTTATATTGCATGGATATTGTAAAGGCAGACAGAACCGGCAACAAATACTACATAGTTATGTTTAATACGAGCAGAAGTTTTCCGGACATATATGTTGCCCATACAAAAGACGGTGAGTTAATTACGGATACAGAAGTGGAATATGGATTTGCGGATTTTAATACATACAGAATTACAAGAAAATTCGGGAAATACCATATGTATTGGAAAGCCGGTGACGAATGGTTTACAATGAGAATAGACAAGAAATATGAGAAAGGTTTTGCGGTAAGACATATTACGGAATACATTGCAGCAGGACTTTTGGGAATATATTTCTTTATATTTATAAAATTACATACTAAAGCCAGAAAAGAAAAAGAAGAAGAAAAACAATACGGAATATTTGGCAGATACAGATGTACGGAGGTCAGCCATCTTAACGAAATTTATGAAGATTTTGCAAAACACCTCACAGAAAATGTAGCCGATACCGAAATAATCATAATGCCGGATTCTTTTGAAATATTCGGAAATAGATATGATAATGTAAAATATGAGTTTTTGGACAGTAAGAAACATTATGAAATACCTGAAATCAAAGGCAAAAAAACAGAGATTAAGATTGTATGTGGTGATGAGATTTTTTACTATGTGAAAACAGCTAAAGAAATATTGTTTGTAAATACTTTGAACGGCAATGTTCTTTTATTAATCAAAGCATTGCAGGAGGAAAAAAGCTATGGCAGCTGATAATTGCGAGATGTGCGGATATTTAGAGTACAATGAAGAGCTGGAATATTATGAATGTACAATGAATCTTGATGAAGACGAGATGTATAATTTTATTACCGGCAACAGCAGGGAATGTCCGTATTTTCAATATAGAGATGAATACAGAGTTGTTAGAAAACAGATGTAATATTAATGGAGGATATTATGGCAATTAAAGGAACAGAATTATTTGTAAAAGCCCTTAGGGCAGAGGGGGTAGATACCGTATTCGGCTATCCCGGAGGAATGGCGATAGATTTATTTGATGCTTTATATTCGGCAAATGATATTGATGTAATTCTTCCAAGACACGAACAGGCACTTATACATGAGGCTGACGGTTATGCGAGGGCAACGGGAAAAGTCGGTGTATGCCTTGTAACCAGCGGCCCGGGTGCAACCAATCTTGTTACAGGTATTGCAACCGCCAATTTTGACAGTGTTCCCCTTGTGTGTTTTACAGGACAGGTATCAAGGGATTTAATTGGAAATGACGCTTTTCAGGAAGTAGATATCGTAGGTGTAACGAGAAATATATGTAAATATGCAGTTACCGTAAGAGACAGAAATGAACTTCCAACCATAATCAAGAAGGCTTTTTATATTGCAAGAACAGGAAAACCGGGTCCGGTTGTTATAGATATACCTAAGGATATACAGACAGCAATGGGTAATGAAGAATATCCGGAGGAAATTGCTATACGAGGCTACAAACCTGCCAGCGGGGTTCATGCCGGACAGATTAAAAAGGCAATGTCAATGCTTAAGAGTGCAAAAAAACCTGTTATTCTTGTAGGCGGCGGTGTGAGAATTGCAGGGGCCGAAGAAGTTCTTACAGAATTTGCCGAGAAGATGAATATTCCGGTTATTACAACAATAATGGGAAAAGGTGCGATGTCAAGCAATCACAGACTTTATGTGGGTAATATCGGAATGTATGGAAATTACGCTTCCAATATGGCTGTCAGCGAATGTGATGTTTTACTTGCCATCGGAGTAAGATTCAGTGACAGAATCACAGGAACAATCGAAGATTTTGCCAAAAATGCAAAGATTATCCATGTTGATATAGATACAGCCTCAATTTCAAGAAATATTGTAGTTAATATTCCTATTGTTGCCGATGCCAAACTTGCAATAGAAGAGATGCTTAAAAGCGCGGTTGAGGGTAAACATGATGTATGGATCGATAAACTCAGTGATTGGAAGGACAAAATGCCTATAACAATGAAGAATTATGAAGGCATGACTCCTGAAATGATTATAGATGCAATCAACCGTAAATTTCCTGAAGCTACAGTTACAACCGACGTAGGACAGAACCAGTTATGGACAACACAGTACCTCAAAATGGACGGCAGACGTAAATTCATAACATCCGGGGGTCTCGGCACAATGGGTTATGGACTTCCTGCAGCAATCGGAGCATACCTTGGACAGGAAAAAGGACCTGTTATCTGCATAAGCGGTGACGGTGGAGTACAGATGAATATTCAGGAACTTGCCACAGCTTCACTTCTTGATGTTCCTGTCATACTCTGCATTATAAACAATACATATCTTGGTAATGTTAAGCAGATGCAGAAGATGTTTTATGATAAAAGATATTCAAGCACCTGTTTAAGGTACAGCAGAAGCTGTAACAGACAGTGCCGGATAGACGGAACCTGCACAGGCAAACAGTATGTACCGGATTTCGTAAAACTTGCCGAGAGTTACAATGCACTTGGAATCAGGGTTACGGATGAAAAAGATATTGATGAAGCCTTTGACAGGGCAGCAGCTAATGTAAACAGACCAACGGTTATTGAGTTTATGATAAGTTGTGAACTGGACGTATATCCGATGGTTCCGGGCGGAAAAGCATTAACGGATATGTTATTTGGTTAGGAGGCAGACATGGATAAACTTAAAAAAAGATGGATTTCAATATATGTAGAAAATGAAATAGGTGTACTTGCTAGAATTTCAGGACTTTTTTCCGGAAAATCCTACAATATTGATACACTTACCGTAGGAGTTACCGAGGACCCTACCATGTCAAGAATGACAATAGGAGTTACAAGTGATGATAAGACCTTTGAGCAGATAAAAAAACAGCTTAACAGAAGTGTTGAAGTTGTAAAGGTTATTGATTTTACGGATGCCAAGCTTCATATGAAGGAATTAATGTTTATCAAAATTAATTCCTGCAATGAAAAAGACAAAGCTGAAGCTTTCAGAATTGCGTCGGTATACGGCGTAACCGTAGAAGATTACAACCGTAATACGGTGCTTTTACAGTGTACACAGACAGAGGATAAGAATAATGACCTCATCACACTTTTAAGAGAGACTTTCGGTTACAGACTTGAAGTGGTAAGAGGCGGAGCCGTTGCCATTGAAGCCGTATCTTATTCTGACAGGTAATTACTTGAAAGTTTTGGAAAGACTGTTGGTATACCATATTGTAAAAAGCATGTATACAGCGGTTATTCCAAACCATACGGCGGTAATTGCTTTATGAATGTTAAAAAATCTGAGAATACTTAACGGAGTCCAGACGGATAATACAATCAGGTTAATTCTGAGAAGTATTTTGCCGTCAGGGGCTCCTTTTTTTATCTGTTTGACAGAAAGGGCAATCTGGGCTGCCAAAAGGATTGCCATAAGAACAGTAACTATAATTTCCATTAATTTTTTCCTTTACTGATTGCAGCAAATAATTGTCTGCTTAATTCTATTTCTCCCACATCACTGTTTAAAAATTCGATAGTCCCTTTTGAAACGGAATGGGAAACTATGCTATGCATGGTAAGCTGGTGTAAGGTTTCCCTTGCAGTTCCGTTGCCTCCGTCATAGACAGCGGGAGTGTATTGAAGTGCCTCAAGAATCTGTCTTTTAACAAAGGGATAGTGGGTACACCCGAGAACTACGGCATCCACGGGATTATCTATGTATTCGTGCAAAAGATTTTTAAGATAATCCATAAATTCCTGCGAATCTGTAAGTCCTTTTTCAACTGCCTCAACGATGCCGGGAGCTTCAAGCGTAAAAATATCGGCAAGGTCTTTATAGCGGGTCATCAGATTAAGAAATTTGGATTGGTTCAACGTTATGTGAGTAGCCAGCACCAGAATACGCTTTCCGGGATTATCAAGAGCCGCAGGTTTAAGTGCAGGTTCAATGCCGATTACGGGAATCGCCGGGTACATATTACGGATTCTCGATACTGCGGCAACCGTTGCCGTATTGCAGGCAATTACAAGACATTTACAGCCTTTTGCTATAAGCATATCCGCTGTGTGGATTGTAAGTTCTGCTACTTTATCCAAAGGCTTTGTACCGTAAGGTGCATTAGCCGAATCACCAAAATATATAAAATTTTCATAAGGCATAAGCTTCACAAGCTCCGATAACACGCTTATTCCGCCAACGCCCGAATCAAAAACACCAACAGGTCTGGTATTAGGTTCCATTACAATAACTCCTAGATATATGATGTGGAAGTCCGAATTGCTCATTTGTGCAGGCACAATCGCAATTAAGACTTATTTATTAATGATGTATACGAATTGCTCCATTGCTGCGCAATTATCGCAATTCCGGGGCACCTCAAACTCCCATAAAATGCCATAATTAAAGCATTTTATTTCGTTTTCGGTGTCCGGCGTGTCAATAAGTCCGAATTGCTCATTTGTGCAAGCACAATCGCAATTAAGACTTATTGTATTAATGATGTATATGAATTGCTCCATTGCTACGCAATTATCGCAATTCCCGAGCACCTCAAACTCCCATAAAATGCTATGTTCAAAGCATTTTATTTCGTTTTCGGTGTTCGGCGTGTCACTAAGTCCGAATTGCTCATTTGTGCAAGCACAATCGCAATTAAGACTTATTGACACTTTATATCATACTATATTTTATTAAAAAAGTGAATAAAGCACTTTTTTTTGGTAATTATATGTGTAGATAAATTTCAAATTGTGTTTGCGGCACAGATGGAGGTAACAATGAATAAGAAAAGAAAAAAACCTGACGGAGAAAAAATTTTTTCCATCGTTGCAAGTCTTGCTATTGTTATTGCACTTGTTGCGGGAATTATTTCCATAGTGAGAAGTAATACAAGACAGGATAAAAAAAAGAATTATATTGATTTGAATGTTGCAGAAAAAGAAACAACAACGGAACATAAAGAACCACAGACAACTGTTGAGCAGGTTACAGAAAAAATTGTAGAGATAGAGACAACCACAGAAGAGACAACCACAGAAGATACAAAACAGGTTGACGCACCGGTTATAAATGAAGATAATACGGAGGCTGTCAACGGCATAACATACTCCTTTAATGAAAACAGCGTAATTAAGTGGCCTTTGAAGGGGGACATTGTTCTCGGTTTTAATATGGATAATACAATTTATTTCCCAACGCTTGATGTATACAGATGCAACCCTGCAATTATGATAAATGCCACAGAGGGTGAAGATGTCAGGTCAGGAGTCAAAGGCGTTGTTACTCAGGTGTATTCTGACAATGAAACGGGTACCACAATGAAGATTTTGGCAGGCGACGGATACGAAATTACTTACGGACAGTTAAAAGATATAGCGGTTGGAATAGGTGATAACCTGGACGAAAATACAGTTATAGGTAAAGTTGCGGCACCAACCAAATATTATACCAAAGAGGGAAGCAACCTATATATGATGCTTACAAAAGACGGAATGGCTTTAGACCCAATGCTATTTCTTGAGGAAGAACAGTAAATAATCACGCCCTTGACTGAAGATGTGGATATTCTGCAGTCAGGGGTATTTTTATTTAAAAAATAATGCAATATTTTATGATATATGGTACAATAATCAATAATTGTATGCGGAGGAATATGGATGAAAAGAATAGCTTATGTGTCGGATGCGTGGCACGGATATGTATCGTATGTTATGCCGAAAGCTTTGCTGGATTCATTTTCTGATTACGAGGAGGATGTAATCCTTTGTCACTTTAACAGCTTCGGAAGCTGGAGCAGGAATGAGAAAAATAACGCAGGAGAATATGGAATATATGATCTCCCTGATTTTACAGGTTTTGATGGAATTGTATTGGATATAAACACTATAGTAGATATGGCTCAGGTTGAGAAACTTGTGCGGGTTGTAAAATCCGCCAATATACCTACAATTACGATAGGATTTGAGGTTGAAGGATTTTATTATGCGGGAATAGATAATGAAAAGCCTATTTATGAGATAATGGAGCATTTATATAGTGTGCATGGCTGCAGGAGTTTTGTGTTTGCAGGAGGTCCGCTTTCTAATTGTGAAAATTCACTCCGTGTACAGGCGTATAACGAATATCTTGCATTAAGAGGTCTTAGCAATAAGGATAATCCTGTTCTCATAGGTAACTTTGATTTTATGACAGGCTGCAGGCATTTTGAGACAATTGTGGAAAAACATATTCCTATCCCGGATGCTTTTGTATGTACCAATGACAATATTGCGGCAGGACTTATAAGTCAGGCACAGAAGTATGGTTACAGTGTACCTGAAGATTTTCTTGTAACGGGATTTGATAATCTTGATAAAGCATTATTTTTTGAACCACAGGTGACCACTGTGGGCCATAAAAGAGAAAAAGTAGGAGAAGTAAGTGCAAAGATATTAAAGGATGTATGGGCAGGCAAGGATGTACCGGTACATAATTTTACAGATGTGTATTATTTTTTCACAGAAAGCTGTGGCTGTCCTCAGAGAGATGATGTTGATTACAGAGATTATTCATGCAGTAGAATCATTTCGGCAGTACAAAAAGAAGTAAACGAATCCCACTTATTTGAACTTGAAGGTGCACTTTCGGAATGTGAGGAATTTGATGAGATTTTTGAAAAGACCGGAGAATTCTTTAAGCATATGGAATGTGATGAAGTGTACTTTTTTGTGGATGACAGATTGTACAATGCGGATCCGCTGACGGAATTTCCTAAGAATGAATATGACTGGAAACATCTTAAAATGGTATATGCACTTGAAGACAAAATTAAGTCCAGATATAAGAGCTGCATAGATATTATCGGACATCTGGAGCGTGAAGGACGTAATAATTATTACTTTTTTTCACCAATTCATTTCGGCGATTATACAGTAGGATTTTCAATACTGAAAAATGCAGGTTTTATAGGCGAAGAATCTTATTTTTACGATGTACACAGTACAATTGTCAAGACGCTTAATAACCTTTTCAGTAAAAAACAGCTTGAAAATGCCAACGAACATCTTAAAGAAATATATCTCAAAGATATTCTTACAGGTGTATATAACAGAGTTGCGTTTACACAAAAAATTATTCCAAAGCTGACTTCCTACCATAAAAAAGGGGTGGAATGTGTAATAGCATTTTCAGATACGGATAATTTCAAAACTATTAATGATAAATTCGGACATAGTTACGGTGACAGGGTTTTAAGGATTATCGGAACCACCCTTTCAAAACTTTGTCCGCCTAAAGGCATTGTATGCAGATTCGGCGGAGATGAATTTGTTGTATTTTTCCCTGTTACGGACGGTGTATCCATGGAAAAATTTAAAGATAATGTGCTTCAGACGCTTGCAAATGACAACATTTCGATAAGTATGGGAATTGTTAAGACTAATCCTTCTTCAGCAAAATCTTTTGATGAATACATATCTGAAGCAGACCAAATGATGTACGAGGAAAAGAACAGAAAGAAGACAGAAAGCAGAAATGAAACTGACAACGCTGTGTTACATAGAGAAGAATAATAAATATCTTATGCTCCATCGTGTCAAAAAGGAAAATGACGTTAACCATGACAAATGGATAGGAGTTGGCGGTAAATTCGAGGAAAATGAGACGCCTGAGGAATGCCTGCTGCGGGAAGTGTATGAAGAGACGGGATTTACACTGACCGGATACAGATACAGAGGACTTGTGGTCTTTATATCAGACCGGTGGGAAACAGAGTATATGCATCTTTTCACAGCAGATAAGTTTACAGGAGATATGATTGAGTGTAATGAAGGAGATCTTTTGTGGGTACCTAAGGATGAGATATATAATCTTAGACTTTGGGAGGGCGACAAAATCTTTTTCAGGCTATTAGATGAGAATCTGAAATATTTTACCCTCAAATTAAGATATGAAGGTGAAAAACTTGTTGAAAAGACAATTACAAGGTATTAAAGAAAGTGAGTGTATTATAAGTGAGAACAAAGGCATTATGTATGATGGTAATAGCAGCTCTGTTAGTTGGGGCGTGTTTTGCGGGATGTTCAATGTCTCAGGGCAGTAACAGTCTGCTTGGCAATGGAAGCAGCAATGAGTCCGAGTCTTATGCTGAACATCTTGAAAATAATAATATTTCAGTGGCTGGTAATCTTGGAACAGCGGAAAGTGTTAATGTTGATAAAATCACAAGCAAAAAAGAGATATATTCAAAGGTACGCTCTCTTGTGTACAATGATAAAGTTGTCTATATCGAATTGTGCTACATAAATCTTTATGACAAATCCGGTAATAAAGTACAGCAGGAGGGAGAAGTATCTTTTCAGGTTAAAATGTCTGATACAATGACAAATGCCGGCGGTGATACATATGATTTGTATTATTATGACTCCAGTGACAACAAAATTACAGCTGTTGATTCAGAAGTAGATGGAAACACAATCTCTTTTAAGAGTGACCGTATAGGCTTCTTTGTTATTGTTAATGTAAATAATTCCGGAAAACCTATTGTTAAGCCTTCTGAACCGGTTGATGAACCTTCGGAAGAGACTTCGGGGGGCAGTGAGAATAAGACAGACCATTCTGGTGAACAGCCTACTACACCGGCAGCAGTTAAGCCCGTAGTACCTGCAACTACGCCTGCATCACAGCCTTCAGTACAGCCAACAACCCCTGCGGCACAGCATCCAACTACATCTACTCCGATTAATGCAGCTACGACAGCCGGACCTAATATTACCAAACCGACAGATGCTGTTTCCATGCCTCCTGCATCAGGCAATAAGGAAAAGCCTAATCTGAATATAAATTGTCCAAAAACATCTAACGGAAACTGCAATAAATTTTCTGTTACTATTACTAACAGGGGAAATTCTACTCTCAGAATACTTACAGAGAACGCAATGTTGTATAATCCTAACTATCGTTCGGAATATGATAGAAACCTTAATCTTACTGATGATAACGGTATGCCAAGGACTTATGTTGATATTGAACCGGGAGGAGCTGCACCTGTGCATTTTGCCGTTTTAGGAAATCATACATGGTACACGTCAAAATCCGTTATTGAATTTGAAATGTATTATGACGGGGTAAAATACCTTGTCACTACGGGATATGCAAAGGGCGGAACCGATTATTCGGTGATTGGGTAAAACATTCATTCTAAGATCCGCCGATAGGAAATCTCTACCCAAACAGCCGCTTTTGCCGGAAAAGGTAGAGAATCCGGTTTGCAAGCCATGCCCCCTCGCCTACGCAGAAGCTATGTCTCGGTGGATGGCTGTTGCAAGGTGTGCATGGTACAATAGAGAGTGAAATCGAAGTTTATGGAAGATAAGATTGCACAGTAGAATATATATGATAACGAAGTGTTCTTTGAGGGGTACAAAAAGATTAGAGATAACAAAATAAAAGCCAATAACTTATTTGAACAATATCCAGATTACAAGGATTTATTTCATAAGCCAGATTTCTTATTGCTAAGAGTAAAGAAGAATGGCTGAACAATCCCAAAATGAAAGGAGAAAGAGTGTATGAAAAAGATAAATAAATTGATTGCAATATTGCTGGTAGCAGTATGTGTATTATCCGGCTGTGCAGGTTCAAATACTGGGAAACAGGAAGAAACCGTAACTATGAGGGCGACTGTAACATCATTTGAAAAAGCAGGCTTTCTGGTAACACCGAAAGATGGCTCAGAGGAGTTGAAATCTTCGGACAGCTTTTATATATCATCACAATATTTGCCGGAAGATACCGAATTACAGGTAGGAGATCAGGTTGAAATCACATATAGTGGTTACATCAAGGAAATCTATCCGGCTTTGTTGGAAAAAATTACGGAAGTAAAAATACTGGAGTCTGGGACAGAAGAATAGTCAGCGGAAAATATAAGAGGGGATTATCCTGCCTGTGTTATGATTGACGGGCTATTTCATGGACGGCTGTCGCCGTATAAAATGTCAAAAATAAACGCTCTTACAAGTAAACTTGCAGAGCGTTATTTTTTCCATTTTGCATGGCTTGAATGAAAACTGCCATTCATAGGCACTGCGTGCCTATTTCATAGGGCTATCGCCCTATAACAATAAGAAAAGAAATACCCATCCAAATAAATTTGTCAGGGCATAAGCCATGCCCCCCTCGCCTACGCAAAAGCTGCGGCTCGGTGGACGGCTGTCGCCGTATAACAAAAAATAAGTACAGCCTTCCGTGTGAGCAAGCTCCCACGTCGGGCTATACTTATTTTTTATTGCATGGCTTGTAACTTAACCAAAGTATCTCTTATAAAGTCCTTCGAAAGCTTTGCCGTGGCGGGCTTCGTCTCTTGCCATTTCATGGACTGTGTCATGGATTGCATCGAGGTTAAGTGCTTTTGCTCTCTTTGCAAGGTCAGTCTTTCCTGCTGTTGCACCATTTTCAGCTTCGATTCTCATTTCAAGATTTTTCTTTGTTGAATCTGTGATAACTTCACCGAGTAATTCAGCAAACTTTGCTGCGTGTTCAGCTTCTTCGTAAGCAGCTTTTTCCCAGTAAAGACCGATTTCAGGATAGCCCTCTCTGTGTGCTACCCTTGCCATTGCAAGGTACATACCAACTTCAGAACATTCTCCGTTGAAATTAGCTCTTAAGTCTGCGATAATATCTTCAGGTGCACCCTGTGCAACACCTACAACATGTTCTGATGCCCAGCTTAAATCACCTTCCTGCTTTACGAATTTCTCAGCAGGTGCCTTACATACAGGGCACTGTTCAGGTGCTTCATCTCCTTCGTAAACATATCCGCATACACTACATACATATTTTGCCATAACTTAAATCTCCTTTATTTAAATATTTTTATTTCAATAATAGTAATCATTACTGAAATTATAATAACATAAAATAATAAAATGTCAACACTTTGTAGAAAAAATTTTTCAATTATTTTTTGAAGAATTTTTTTCTGAGGACATACAAGATGGGCATAAACCATTAAAAAGAACGGCATGGCCATCTATTTTACCACCAAAGCATGAAGAAACAAGTGCCTCAAGTCCATCATCCGCCGGAGTATCAATGTCGAGAACGCATCTGCATTTGTTGCAGACAAAATGATAATGCGGAACCGGATTGCCGTCAAAGTGGTCGTAGCCATCATAGGTAGAGAAACGCTGTGCCTGTCCTAACTCAACCAGAAGATTAAGATTTCTATAAACTGTACCAAGACTTATGTTCGGAAATGTCTTTCTTACATTTTCATATATAAAATCAGCTGTGGGATGGTCCTTTCTTGTCATGAGAAAATCATAAACAGCCTCACGCTGCCTGCTTTTTTTCAAACTTTTTATCTGCATGTAATACCTCACTTTGATAATAGTAATTATTATTATTTTACATATTATTGATTTATATGTCAATAAAGTTTATAATTGTTCCAATGTTATTTATAAGAGGGCTGATTATGGACCAGAATTTAAAAAACGATATTGAAGAATGTCTGGTATGCGCAGATGAGATAGAAGCATACGGAATAATTAAAGATAGAATGACTACCACTTTCAGGGAAAATGTCAGATATGAAATGCTTAAGCTTCTTGCTTATATCGGCTATGGTAACGGATTTTTTTCCGGGCAGGAGATTAATTTTATTAAAGAAGCAACAGGGTTTAATGTAACGGAAGGTATGCTGCGTTCCATCGTTGCAAGTGAACATCTTCAGGAGCCGTCATATAAGGACAACCCACCATTTGCGATGAAGTATTTTATATTGTCGGATGCAGGCGGTAAGGCAAAAGATAATAAAAGAAGAACACCTAAGTATATTAATGTTATGAGAAATCTGGGACAGGAACTTATTGCAAGGGACGGCACAACAGGTGACGCACTCATAGACAGACTTACTGGTTATATAGGCATGCTTGAAAAAAATGCAAAAGAATACGGACTCGTAAATGTTAAAGGTACGGTTAAAGAAACAAACACTGAGAAAAAGACAGTCGAAGAGGCGTTAGAGGAGCTTAATTCCCTTACAGGACTTGATGATGTAAAAAGAGATGTCAATACCCTTGTTAATCTGATGAAAGTCCAGAAAATAAGGGAAGAACGCGGGATGAAAGTACCCACCGTTTCAAAACATCTTGTTTTTTCGGGCAATCCGGGTACAGGTAAGACAACGGTAGCAAGACTTTTAGCAGGAATATATAATTCCCTCGGCGTTTTAAGCAAAGGGCACCTCGTGGAAGTGGACAGGTCGGGACTTGTAAGCGGCTATATCGGACAGACAGCTGCCAAAGTAATGGAAGTAGTGGATACCGCACTTGGCGGCGTGCTGTTTATTGATGAGGCATATACCCTGACTGCCAATAAAGGTCAGGGAGATTTTGGACAGGAAGCCGTAGATACACTTTTAAAAGCAATGGAAGACAACAGGGACAATCTTGTGGTAATTGTTGCAGGATATACAGATCTTATGGAACAGTTTCTTGATTCTAATCCGGGACTCCGTTCAAGATTTAATAAGTTTATGAAATTTGAAGACTATACGGCAGAACAGCTTTTGGAAATAATCAAAAGCATGGCAGCAAAGCAGGATTATGTATTATCGGAAGGAGCGAGAGTGGCAGCCTTGGAATATTACAGAAAAGTAACTGCCAATAAGCCTGAGAATTTCGGTAATGCAAGAGATGCCAGAAATTTCCTGGAAAAAGCTATTTCCAATCAGGCAGGAAGAATTGTGGGAATTAAAGATATTGACAAAGAAACCATAATGACGATAGAAGCGGAAGACCTTTCACTTGATAATTAGTGAATGTTTTGTGAAAACCTTTGATTTTTCAGTGCTTATATGATAGAGTTAATAAGTGCATTTTTTGCAATATAAAAATATGAAAGAGAGATTTTTATTTAATGAAAAGAAAATTTATTGCAGCTCTTTTAGTAGGAGTTATGGCAGTTTCACTTGCAGGATGCGGCAAAGATAAGAGCAAAAATACCGATAAGGAACCTGAGACTAAGGAGTTACAGTATTATGAACTTGGCGGAAAGAATTACGTGGAACTCCCGGACTATTCACAGTATGTTGAAGTAGGCGAATACAAGGGATATGAGATACCTGTGGATGCGCCTGATTCAGTAGAGAAACAGTTACAGGCATATAAAGACAACGTTTTGTCACAGAATGCTACCTACGGTGACAATATAACTGACAGAGTAGTAGCTGATACAGACGAAATCAATCTTGATTTTGCCGGAACATATAATGGAAAAGCATTTGATGGCGGAACTTCAACAAATTATAAGTATAAGATTCATGGCGGTTTTATTGAATCCCTTGATTCCCAGCTTGTTGGACTTGAATGCGGCAAAGAATACGTACTCAAATGTAAATTCCCTGATGATTACAAGACTAATACAGAACTTGCAGGCAAAGATGTTGAGTTCACAATCAAAGTTAATTACATTTATGGCGAAAAGACAATTCCTGAATGGAATGATAGTTTTGTATCAAAACTTACAAGCAATAAGTTCACAACAGTAGATGATTTTGAGAAGGAACTTAAGACAGAAATCCAGGCACAGAATGAGTATGGTCTTAAGAAAACTTACAGTTCCGGACTTTGGTCAAAAATTCTCGATTCAAGCAAGATAAACGGATATCCTGAAGATAAGCTTACATCGGCTACAGATGATTATTTCAGCAAATATCAGGAACAGTATAAGAAATATGCAGAGACATATTCAAAAACATACGAGGAAATCCTTACTGCATACGGTTTTAAGTCAGAAGATGAACTCAAAGCAGCATGCGAGGAACAGGCAAAGAAAGAGCTTGAATACATAATGCTCGCATGTGAAATCTCTAAGAAGGAGAACATAGCGGTAACAGAAGAAATTTATAAGGCACTTGCAGAAGATCTTCTTTCAGATTATAATTTTGATAGTGTAGAAGCCTTTGAAAAGGAATATGGACGTGACTACATTATGGAAAGCTTTGTGTTTGAAGGCGTAAGTGAGTGGTTATGCGATAATAATAAGATGGATGTCAACGAAAAGACTACTTCTACAAAAGCAGAGTCGGATTCATCAGCAGCGGATACCAAATCCGAATAATTTCCATCTATCTAAAGGCACTATCTGAGGATTGATAGTGCCTTATTTATTCAAAGGCAGATGAAGATAATGAAAGGGTGTTTCTATGAAGACAGAAGATGAACTTAAATTATATAAAGATGTTGCACTTATATCAGGAGATATAATTTTCAAATATGATATATTAAAGGGTAATATTACCATACTTGGCGGACCGGCAGAACTTTCAAAATACGGTAATGCAGTTAATGTGTACGGATCCGGGAGCGAATATGCCAATGAAGCATATAATGAAATAATAAGATATATAAAGGAAGCAGTCAGCCGTGATATGGGAGGAACTATAGAAGAGGAGATAAAGGTAGCATTTACTCCCGGTAATTTAAGGGATTACACACTTAAGGGCAGAATTGAATATGATAATAACTGGAATGCATGCAGTGTATTAGGTAAAATAATAAAACATCCTGAAAACAATGACATGGCAGTTGATTATGTGGGAAGCAATCTTACAGACATGGAATATATGCAGATTCCCGAAGAATATGTTATGAAAATGACATCCGGTGACAATAATGAGGAATGTCATTATATAGATACGGAAATTGTAGAAGACGCTTTGGACACGCTGGCAGACACAGGGAATATCGGCGCTGCTGTTTTGCCATTAATACAGAAAATCGGTAAAAAATACAGACTTGACTGCGTATCCATAAGTGAATATGACAAGAATACGGGAATTTCTTCACCTTCATTCCAGTGGTATGACGAGAACAATGTAGCGGTTGGCAATGTATTAGCCAGAAATCCGCTTGACAGACTGACACATAATGGCTTTGAAAAAAATAAAGTTATGGTTGTTGATGATTTTGCCGGTTATTCGGGAGATGATTCTATACTTCTAAAACTTAAGGAAATCGGAACCAGGTCAGCAATTGTATGCACATATTCAGGCAATAATGCGTCAGGTTTTGCCTGCTTTGAGGTACATAGAAGCAGTATAAGGTGGAGTAACGAAACAGTTACGGCATTAAGGCTTGTTTCCAAGTTTATAGCAGCTTATCTTTCTAACTTAAAGAATTACTTTGAGCTTGTTAAGAAAGACGCTAAGTCAAAGACACATGATGAAGTTACGGGACTTCCTAAGTTGGAGATATTCAAGAAAAAATCATTGGAACACATTAATTCCAAAAAGAAAGGGAAACTGGCTCTTGCTTGCTTTAATTTTACCAATTTTGATAAGGTTAACAGTATTTATGGAAGGGCAATGGGAGATACCATTCTCAGGGAATTTACCAAAGAATATGCCAAAATAGAAGACAGATTTGTAATAGGATGCAGAACTAACGCCGATAATTTTTTAGCACTTATCAATCATTTTGATACAAGGGGCAACAAAATATCATCGGCAATGGTAGAACGTATGAAACTTAATTTTAAGAAGATATGTGATGAAAAATGTCCTGACGCAAAGGTGGATGTCAATGCCGGAATTATGTTTTTGCCGGAACATGTTGACAATATCGATAATTACATATCCAAGGCGAGAAGTGCCTGCATTACGGCAAAACAGGACGGAATATCCTGCGTATTTGCCTATTAGGAAGAGGAAAAGAAATGGTTTTAGCAATAGACATGGGAAATACCAATATCGTGGTAGGATGTATCGAAAAAGGCAAAATACTTTTTGTTGAGAGACTCTGCACGGATTTATCCAAGACAGAACTTGAATATGCTATTGGCATCAAGACTGTGCTTGAATTATATGACATAAAAGATAATGAAATTGATGGTGCGATTATTTCGTCGGTAGTTCCACCGCTTACAACTATACTTCAGACTGCCGTAAATAAGATAATCGGTAAAGTCCCTATGGTTGTGGGTCCGGGAATTAAGACGGGACTCAATATACTTATGGATAATCCAAAGGCAATGGGAGCTGACCTTATAGTAGATTCTGTTGCAGGAATTAATGAATACGGGGCACCGCTTATAATTATAGATATGGGAACGGCAACAACGGTTTCCGTGATTGATAAGGACAAGAATTATATCGGAGGCATGATTATTCCGGGCCTCAGGGTTTCTCTTGAATCCCTTGTAAGCAGAACATCACAGCTCCCAAGAATAGGACTTGAAGCACCTGCAAAGACTATAGGTAAAAATACGGTTGACTGTATGAAGAGCGGAATCCTTTTCGGTAATGCGTCGATGATTGACGGTCTTATTGACAGAATAAGGGAAGAAATTGGATGTGAAGCGAAAGCAGTAGCCACCGGAGGACTTGCAAAAACAGTTATTCCTCTGTGCAAACATGATATTATAGCAGATGATGAACTCCTTCTTAAAGGGTTGTATCTTATATACAGAAAAAACACGGAAAAATAAAGGAAAATAGGCTTTTTTTCTTGACAAAGGAAGAAAAAACCATTATAAATATCATTGTGGGTAGAGGAGTGCAAAACAGGCGCTCGATATAATAAGATACTCGAATATGAATGTTATTAGGAGGACATAATACATGAACAAGACTGAGTTAGCTTCAGCAATCGCTGAAAAGGCAGAAATCAGCAAGAAAGATGCTGAAAAAGCATTAAAGGCATTCACAGAAGTAGTTGCCGAAGAATTAAAGAAGGGTGAGAAGATCCAGTTAGTAGGTTTCGGCACGTTTGAAGTTGGTGAAAGAGCAGCAAGAGAAGGAATCAATCCTAGAACTCGTGAGACAATCAAAATTGCAGCAGCTAAGACACCTAAGTTCAAAGCAGGCAAGCAGTTAAAAGACAGCTTAAACTAATAAAGAATCAGAGCTTAACGCCTCAGGGATGACCTGGGGCGTTTCTTGTAGTTATGTCAGGAGGAGATTAAAATGAGATTAGACAAATATTTAAAAGTTTCAAGACTTATAAAAAGAAGAACGGTAGCCAATGAAGCCTGCGACAGCGGAAGAGTAAGTATTAACGGCAAAACCGCAAAAGCATCAGTTGACGTAAAAGTGGGTGACGTAATCGAAATACATTTTGGCGATAAGACAGTTAAGGTTATGGTAACAGATATAATCGAGACAACCAAAAAAGACGATGCCAAAGATATGTATAAATATGTGCAGTAATTTTAACCATTCATAAACCGGACTTTTTATGAATATATTGTGTAATAATTCATAAAACCGGAGGGCAGAAATGGAAGAACACATACAGGCAAATCCTCATCATTTATCCTTGACAGACAGACATACCGGTACAATAACGGGTGTGAAAGATGTAATATCTTTTGACCTTAATGCTATTTTACTTGAAACGGAGTCAGGGATGCTTTCAATAAAAGGACACGATTTACATGTAAACAGACTGTCTGTGGAAAAAGGAGAAATTGAAATCTCGGGAACCATAGACGGAATGGTATATTCTGACGTGAATACATATGCCAGGAAAGGTGAATCTATTTTTACCAGATTATTCAAGTGATGCCGGATTTTATTGTTGAGGAAATAAAAGAAGCTCTTCTGGTTATGGCATACGGAATGGCATTGACGTTTTCTTATGATTTGTTGAGGATAATAAGAAGGATAATAAAACATTGCAACGTGGCAGTATCTGTTGAAGATATAATTTTCTGGCTTTTTGTAAGCTATACCACACTGGTTTTTATAATAAAAATAGATGACGGCGGACTAAGGGTATATTTTTTCATTGGTCTTATATGCGGCACCATATTATATAAAACAGTAAGTAAATTCATCTTGAAAAAACTAACGGAATTATTTACAATTAGAAAGAAGAAAAGAGGTGGCACCCATGAGTCATAGAGGTAAAAAATCTAATGTTTTTATTGCCGGTTTTATTACAGTGGCTGTTATTGCCATCTGCATTTTTTTTAAATTCAAGGTAAAAGACATCAAGGCTGAGAATGATGCCGGTGACAAGAAGATAGAACAGCTTGAGAATGAACTGGCGGCAGAGAAACAGCGCACGGAGGAACTTGAGACATATTCCAAGTATGTGAATACCAAGCAGTTTGTCGAGTTTATGGCACGTAATAAATTAGGACTTGTATATCCGAATGAAGTTATTTTCAGACCGGAAGATGACTGAATGGAACGGAAGCTGTCAGGCTTCCGTTTTTTTTATCCAATATACACAATATGACATATTTTTCTCTTTTGCCGATATATAATGGAAGTTAAGCGGATAAATAAAGGAGATGAGGTCGTGGAAAATTTTACCAGAAATAAGATACTGGAAATGTCGGACAGCCTTAAAAGGCTTGCTGCAATCTACGGAAGATGGAATTTTGGAGGAATAATTAAGAATCAGTTGTCAGAGTCTGCGTATACCCTTGAAAAAATAATGGATATGCGGCCTGATGATAATCTTTATAAAATTTATGCCAATAAAATCAAAAAGAAACTTGCTTCAAAACAGATTCAGACATCGGACATGTTTTTTACATATAATAACGGAAAACTTAAAATAATAATAACAGCGTGGATGAAAAACGGCTGTTATAAATCGGAAATCCTGTCGGACATAATCGGAAATATAGTAGGAAAAGACCTTATTGTAGCAAGTGAGTGTAAAAATCTTATATCGGTTGCACCTTTTGAGTACATTCTTAAAGAAACGGCGGAATATAACTGCATATACAGTAAAGCGATGATAAGTAAAAATAAGGAGGATATATCAGGGGATTCTTATACTTTTGTGAGAACAGATGATAACCACCTTATAATGGCAATATCTGACGGAATGGGAACAGGAGCTGTGGCTGCGGCAGACAGCGGCAGCGTCATGGATTTTATGGAGGAATATGTTGCGGCGGGTTTTGACATTACAAAAGCACCGGAGGTAATTAATGAGGCACTTACTTACAGACATAATGACTGCCCTGTAACATTGGATATTTCGGATGTGGATTTGAATACAGGAAAAGTAAAAATGATAAAGTCAGGAGGGGCGGTTACTTTTATTAAAAGAAAAAATATAGTAAAATATTATTTTCCTTCGTCGCTGCCGCTTGGCGTTATTGATGACATAACATCTTACAGGCAGGAGGAGATGTTATGTGATGGGGATTATCTCATTATGATTAGTGACGGAGTTGCCGACAGTCTGCCTTTTTATGATAAGGAAAAACAACTTGTAAGGATAATTTCCGAGACAAAAGAGGAAAAACCGGAGCGTATGGCTGAGCATATACTTGAGGAGTGCCGTTATTATAACGGAATCAGCAATAAAGACGATATGACGGTTCTTGTTCTCGGAATATGGAACAGAAAGTCCTTGCAAAGGGAAATATGATAAAGTATATTACATTTATGATTAAAGATACGGTGGGACGGATAAATGCTTAGTGAAGTAATTGAATTTAATAACAGATACGGACTTCTCGACGGGTGCGGCAGCGTTATTGTGGGATTATCGGGCGGTGCGGACTCCGTGGCACTTTTTCATGTGCTGAGGGAGCTTCGCAGCCGTTATGGTTTTAGTATAATTGCGGTTCATGTCCATCATGGAATCAGGGGGGAAGAAGCCGACAGGGATCTGGATTTTTGCAGAAATTTGTGCCGCCGGTACGGAGTGAAACTGCGGGAATTTTTTTATGATATTCCAAAACTTGCAAAAGAACTTTCTTTAAGCCCGGAGGAAGCGGGGAGAAAAGTACGATATGACAGTTTCAGAAGTGTTGCGTCGGAGTATGAAAACAGCAGGATAGCAGTTGCACACCATGGAAATGACAGGGCAGAGACTGTAATTTTTAATATGACAAGGGGAACCGGAATGAAAGGGCTTCGTGGAATTGTACCTATGCGGGATAACATAATAAGACCGCTTCTTTGTGTTACCAAAGCGGACATTCTTGGTTATCTTGATGAGATACATCAGGACTACTGCCATGACAGCACCAATGAATCCAATGATTACAGCAGAAACCGTATAAGAAACGTCATTCTTCCGGAACTTGCGAAGATTAACAGCAACGCGGTATCCAATATATGCAGTATGGCGGATAAAATGATGGAGCTTAATGATTTTGTAGAGAATTACATTGATGATATGTATGATAAATGTGCGGTTGAGGATGAAAGAGGAATTTTGTTAAAAAGACCGGATAATGCCTGCCCATATATTGTCAAAGGAATGATTATAAAAGCAATAAGCAATCTTAAAGGGACTTTAAAAGACATAACCGACAATCATATAACCGAAATTTGTGAAATGTTTGACAAACGAAACGGCCGCAGAATTGACATTAAATACGGAATAACGGTGGAAAAAGAAGAAAAAGGTATATTTTTCCTTAAGGATTCGGACATAACATATAATGAGTATGAAGTTGAGGTTCCGTCAAAATTGATATTACCGGATGGAAATTTTATGGAATTTAAAAAAATTTTATGGAATAAGAGCCAAAAAATCTCAAATGAAGTGTGTACTAAGTTCTTTGATTATGATAGAATAAAAGACAGGCTGTTAGTCAGAAACCGCAGAAAAGATGATTATTTAGTGGTAAACAGTGCCGGAAACAGAAAGAAACTTAACCGCTATTTTATAGACTGCAAGATTCCGGAACATATAAGAGACAGCATTTTTCTTCTTGCGGACGGAGACCATATTATGTGGGTTCCGGGCGGCAGAATAAGTGAAGAATATAAAATAACTGAAGATACAAGGAATGTTCTTTGTGTAGAATGTGGAGGATCAGAATGGAAAGAGTAGAGAAGCTGCTTAGCGAAGAAGAGGTTGACAAAAGAATTGCAGACCTCGGGGCACAGATAAGCAGGGATTACGAAGGAAAGAGCGTACACCTTATATGTGTCCTTAAGGGCGGAGCACCATTTATGTGTGAGCTGGCTAAGAGAATTACGGTTCCCGTTTCAATGGATTTTATGTCTGTTTCAAGCTATGGCGGCGGAACAGAGTCGTCAGGTGTCGTTAAGATAGTGAAAGATCTTGACGAGCCGCTCGTTGGTAAGGATGTTATTATTGTTGAAGACATTATTGATTCAGGAAGAACATTAAGCCATCTTATTGAGATATTTAAGAAAAGAAATCCAAGAAGCATCAGATTATGTACATTGCTCGATAAGCCTGAGAGAAGGGTTGTCAGTGATGTTAATGTTGAATATGTAGGCTTCAGGATACCGGATGAATTTGTTGTGGGTTACGGTCTTGATTATGACCAGAGATACCGCAATCTTCCATATATCGGCGTAATGAAATTTGACTAGGAGGATATTTTTTTGGAAAAGAAGCAGCAGAACAGAGGCGGCGGAATTGTTTTTTATATAATTCTTGCCGCAATTATAGGAATAATTATTTTTTCTGTCAGGTCATTTAACAAAAAAGGTGATGATTATTCTTATTCACAATTTGTACAGGACCTTAATGACGGTATTGTATCCTGTGTAACAATCAAACAGAACGAACAGGCACCGACCGGTAAGATTACAGTTGATTTCAGTCAGCAGGGTAAGGAGTCTGTATCAACTTATGTAACGGATGTTAACATGGTTGAAAAAGCTGTAACGGAATATAACAGCAAGAATGACCAAAGAGTAGAACTTGATACAAAAGATATCACGAAGGAAAGCGTGTTTTTAACAACCGTTCTTCCGTTTATACTCGTAGCAGTGAGCATAATAGTAGTGTTTGTTTTACTCGGAAGAAGTTCCGGTGGTGGCGGAGCCAATGCAAAGATGATGAACTTTGGCAAGAGCAGGGCAAGACTTATGGACCCAAGTGCCGCTAAGGTAACTTTTGATAAGGTTGCGGGACTTTCAGAAGAGAAAGAGGAATTAGAGGAAATTGTTGATTTCCTTAAGAACCCCGGCAAATATGTTGAACTCGGTGCCAGAATACCTAAGGGTGTTATACTTGTAGGTCCTCCGGGAACAGGTAAGACACTTATTGCAAAGGCTGTTGCCGGTGAAGCGGGAGTTCCTTTCTTCAGCATTTCGGGTTCAGACTTTGTTGAGATGTTTGTCGGCGTTGGTGCGTCAAGAGTAAGAGATCTTTTTGAAGAAGCGAAGAAGAATGCACCATGTATTATTTTTATAGATGAGATTGATGCGGTTGCCAGACGAAGAGGTACAGGAATGGGCGGCGGCCATGATGAACGTGAGCAGACGCTTAACCAGATGCTTGTTGAGATGGATGGTTTTGGTGTTAATTCCGGAATTATCGTAATAGCAGCTACCAACCGTGTGGATATTCTCGACCCTGCCATTTTAAGACCGGGCCGGTTTGACAGAAAAGTTGCTGTTGGTAAGCCGGATGTCAAGGGAAGAAGAGAAATCCTTGATGTACATGTTAAGGGCAAGCCTATAGGAGATGATGTAGATCTTGATACCATTGCACAGACAACGGCCGGTTTTACGGGAGCGGATCTTGAGAACCTTATGAACGAAGCTGCTATTTATGCGGCTAAGAACGGCAGAAAGTATATTATACAGGCTGATATTGAAAGATCATTTATCAAGGTTGGCATAGGTGCAGAGAAGAAGAGCAAAGTTATTTCCGATAAGGAAAAGAAAATTACCGCATATCACGAAGCAGGACATGCAATTCTTTTTCATGTACTGCCGGATGTTGGACCTGTCCATACAATTTCAATCATTCCTACAGGAATGGGCGCAGCAGGTTATACAATGCCTCTCCCTGAAAAGGATGAGATGTTTAATACCAAAGGAAAGATGTTACAGCAGATTATCGTGGGACTTGGCGGACGTGTTGCAGAAGAACTTGTATTTGAAGATGTTACAACAGGGGCATCACAGGATATTAAGCAGTCTACCGCACTTGCAAGAGCTATGGTAACCGAATATGGTTTCTCCGACAAAATCGGACCTATTGATTATGGTAATGACAGCGATGAGGTATTTATCGGAAGGGATTTAGCCCATACAAGAAAATACGGTGAAAACATAGCCGGAGAGATTGACAAAGAAGTTAAAAAGATTATTGACGAATGTTATGCAAAAGCCAAAGAGCTTATTCTTGCCAATAAGGATGTGCTTGACAGCTGTGCAGCAATCCTTATCAAGAAAGAAAAGATCACAAGAGAAGAGTTTGAGGCATTGTTTGAAACTAACAATTAGTAAATGTGCACAAAATAAAAATCAATTTTTGTGCAAGTTTGTGCACACTTATTTGGGACATATTGATATACTTTCATTGTAACCCCCCAATACATTATATAGTTTTACTACACCCCATAAGAAACAAAAATACCTTCTCCAAAGAGGACCGCCGACGGAAGCGGTCCTTTTTACTTTATGTACACAATTAAGCTTATTGTGCATATTAGCGAAAATTTTCGGCGAAGATTATATTGCAAGTAAATCTAAATAGATTTAAAATGTAACGAGTAATGTCAATTATAAGAGGTAGTGCAATGGAATTTATTAGAAATTTTGATTATATGTCCAGAGAAGAAAAGACATGTATGTATTTAATTAATATGAGACCGGTTCTTAATTCGAGAGGATTGTTCCATGACTGTACGGAAGAATACAGAAATCCTTCTGAACCGGACAAGAATACCGATGTATTTATTAAATTCAGAACAGTGAAAAATAATGCCGATAAGGTCGGAATTGTTACGGATGGAGTGTACACTCCTATGAAAAAGACCTCTTATGATTCTAGATTTGATTATTATACAACAACAGTCCATGTGGGAGAGACACAGTTCAGATATTATTTTGAAGTTGTGACAGGCCGTGCCACTGTATATTTTAACCAGCTTGGTGCAATGACTGAACTTAATCAGGATTATGACTTTGCCATTAATCCGGGATTTAAGACCCCCGGATGGGTGAAAGGTGCCGTAATATATCAGATATATGTGGACCGCTTTTATAACGGTGATAAGAGCAATGACGTAGTAGACCATGAATATAATTATATAGGTGAACATGTTAACAGGGTAGAGAACTGGGACAAATATCCCGCAACAATGGGCGTAAGGGAATTTTACGGAGGTGATCTTGAGGGTGTAATCCAGAAATTTGATTATCTTCAGGATTTGGGGATACAGTGTATATATTTTAACCCATTGTTTGTATCACCATCCAATCATAAATATGATATCCAGGATTATGATTATATCGACCCTCATTTCGGAAAAATAGTTGAAGACGGCGGCGATGTGCTTCCTGAAGGCGTATGGGATAATTCCAAGGCAACAAAGTACATTAAAAGAGTTACAAGCCTTGCCAACCTTGAAGCAAGTAATGAATTGTTTGCCCATCTCGTGGATGAAGCACATAAGAGAGGCATTAAAGTAATAATAGATGGCGTATTTAACCATTGCGGTTCTTTTAATAAGTGGTTAGACAGGGAAAGAATCTATGAGAACAGCAATGATTTTGAAAAAGGCGCTTACGTATCGGCTGACAGCCCATACAAGGATTTCTTCCAGTTTAACGATATGGGTGCATGGCCATATAACGGAACCTATAACGGCTGGTGGGGACATGATACGCTTCCTAAGCTGAACTACGAGGGTTCAAAAAAGCTTGAAGAGTATATTCTTAACATAGGACGTAAGTGGGTATCACCTCCTTACAATGTGGATGGCTGGAGACTTGATGTTGCCGCAGACCTTGGTTTCAGCGCCGAATACAACCACGAATTCTGGAGAAAGTTCCGTAATGCGGTTAAGGAGGCCAACCCTGATGCCGTAATTCTTGCAGAACATTACGGAGATCCGTATTCATGGTTACAGGGTGACCAGTGGGATACAATCATGAACTATGATGCTTTTATGGAGCCTCTTACATGGTTCCTTACAGGTATGGAAAAGCACAGTGATTCATTTAAGCAGGAAAAAATAGGCAATCCTTCATATTTCTTTGATTCAATGAGACATAATATGTCAAGAATGGGAGATTCGCCTGTAAGAATTTCCATGAATGAGTTGTCTAACCATGACCACTCACGTTTCCTTACAAGAACCAACAGAACTGTAGGAAGAACAGATTCAAGAGGACCTAAGGCAGCAGAAATGAATGTCAACAAGGGCGTATTCAAAGAGGCTGTTGTTGTCCAGATGACATGGCCGGGTGCACCTACGATATATTATGGGGACGAAGCCGGAGTGTGTGGATGGACTGACCCGGATAACAGAAGAACATATCCATGGGGACACGAAGATAAGGAACTTATTGAATTTCATAAAGCAGTAATTAATATACACAAGTCAGTACCTGCACTTATTGACGGTTCATACAAAAATCTTTTTGGCGAATATAATGTTATTGCATACGGCAGGTTTAAGAGAAGCAGTCAGGCTGTTACAATCGTTAATAACAATGAATATGAGAAACAGGTTGATATTCCGGTATGGGAATGTGAAATACCTGACGGAAGCATTATGAGAGAAGCAATAATATCTGAGAGAGATACTTTCAGGCTTGATGACAGGGAATTTACCGTGGATAATGGTAAAATAACAATCAATATGCCGGCATATTCATCAGTTATTCTTGTTAATACTTGAAATTTATCTCAATAATTTGATATAATATTGAATTATGGAACAGATTAAAGAATTAACGAAACGTCTGATAGCGAACAGCTTTAAAGAGCTTCTGCTTCAGAATTCTTTTGAAAAAATTACAATTAAAATGATAACAGATCATGCTAATGTAATCAGACCTACATTTTACAACCATTTCCATGACAAGTACGAGCTGCTTGAATGGATTTTCAGGGATGAGGTTCTGGATGAGGCAGAAATATTTGAACGTGAAGGTAAGATAGAGGAAGGAATTTATCATATTTTTTCTAAATTCTACGAAGACAGGGAATTTTACCGGAAGGCGTTTGAGATAACGGGACAGAATGGTTTTGCAGATACATTGTCCGATATGTTTACTTCCTTTTATAAAGAAGCTGCATCAAGGAATCTGAAAATCGTAAAAGAGACAAAGCTTTCTGTTGATACTGTAGCCAGATATTACTCCAGTGGATTGATTACCGTGCTTAAGATGCTTGTTGGGGATAATGGCTCGGAGAGTCTTGAAGATTTCCTCTATGGATACCGTTATCTGATAAGTCATGCCTTATATGATATATAATTGCGACTACATTTTTGGGAAAATGTAGTCGCTTTTTACATTTAAACAAAATTGTATATGGAAAAAATTACATTGCAAAATTAGAATACAAGGGTAAATTGAAGAAAGTATATAGAGGTTTATTCATGAATACAGTGATGATAATACTGGTCGGTTTTGGATTAGCGTTTGATGTATTTTATATAGCTGTATCACAAGGATGCGTGTTAGACCGCATACAAGGCAAGAATATGTCATTAATGTGCCTTATAGTCTGCGGATGGCAGATGGTTGCACTGGCAATAGGTTACGGAATTGCCAGACTTCCTAAAGTATATGCCATGTCTACCGAAATCAGGATGGTATGGTCACTCATATCGGCATTGATTTTCATTGCTATAGGTTTTATTAAGATATATATAAGCAACCATAAAGTAGCAAGACCGGAAATACGACAGGAAATAGATTTTAAGAAAATATGCGGTATTGCTTCATCCACCAGTGTATATACGCTGTTTGCCGGCCTTGCCTGTGAGTGGATAGGTATGGATATAGCGGATATATGCATTATGGTATGTTTTATGACAATAACCCTTGTTATATCCGGAGTGTATGTAGGATACAGAAACGGTGAACTTAATAACAAAGTATATTTAAGCGGCGGGGCACTGCTCATAATAGCCGGATTATGTGTTATAGCAGAATATCTTATATGGTGGTTTGGAAGGTAAAAAGATATGCCAAAGTGGACTGATTCGTTAAAAGCTGCAATAGGAAACGCTGTTCTTACTATTTTTGTCAAGGTGGGAATGAGACCTAAGCAGATATTTCAAAATAAAAACAGAAAAAATTGCAATTACGGTGAACCTGTCATATTTGTAGGAAATCATACCAGCCATTATGACGGAATAATGACTTCCGTGGAATTTAAAAAAAGCAAAGCTGATATAATAGTTGCAAAGGACTGGTTTGAGAAGAAAAGCATTAACTGGTATCTTAAGAATGCCAGATGCATTCCGATGGACAGATACGGAGTTGACACAGGATGGCTTAGAAATTCAAAAGAAGCTGTCAAAAAAGGCGAATCGATTATTATTTTTCCTGAAGGAAAGACAAGTAAGGATGGTAATATCGGAGAGTTCAAATCAGGTTTTGTTATGTTATCCATAATGACCGGAGCCAGAATAGTTCCATTTGTCATAGATGGTAAATATAAAATGGTATTTGGAAGGCGACAGAGAATATACCTTGGTGAGCCGTTAGCACTTACAGAAGAAGGCAAATCACTTACTCCAAAATATATGGAGAAGGAAAGTGAAAGATTTCGTCAGATAATACAAGATATGAAAGAAAAAGTGAAATAGGAGATAGTTATGGTATTTGATAAACTTTTAGAGATTTTTTCTAATGTAATACCTGAAGTTGATACTTCAGAAATTACAAAAGACAGTACATTGTTTGAAGATTTGGGACTCAATTCATTAACAATGATGCTTCTTGCAGTATCAGTTGAAGATGAGTTTGGTATTAAATTTGAAGATGCCGGAGAACTTAATACGGTAGAAGATGTATGTAATTATATTAAAGATAAGACCGGTGAGCAGTAATGAAGATTTTGCTGATTAAAGGCAGCCTCCGCGGAGAAAACAGCCATTCACTTATGGTGGCCCGTAAGTTTGTGGAGGGTATCTGCGAAGAAACGGATTCAGAAGTTAAGGAAATATACCTTGGCAATACCAGGATAGAGCATTGCAGAGGGTGTTTCGCCTGTTGGAAAGTCACTCCCGGCAGATGTGCAATAAAGGATGATATGGCAGGAATAATATCGGATATACTTGACAGCGATGTAATTATTCTTTGTTTCCCTTTATATTTTTTCGGAGTATCTTCACCTATGAAGACGCTTATGGACAGACTTCTTCCGTTAAAGATGCCATATAAGGGCTGTCTGTCAACTGAGGAGAATCCTGTAATTATGGATTTCCGCCATGACCTTTCAAAGAAAAGGCTGGTGCTTATATCAAGTTGCGCACACGCATCAACGGATGTTGTATATGAACCGGTTACAAAACAGTTTGACCTGGCATGGGGTCCCGGCAATTACGATACGGTATTTTGTCCACAAGGCGAGATCCTTATGTTAGAACAGATGAAACCGATACTTTCGGTATATCTGAATAAAGTTAAAGAAGCAGGCAGAGAGCTTGCAAAAGAAGGAAGACTGTCAGAAGAGACGCATAAAAAAGTATGTGCTCCGCTTATACCTGTCAGAGCAGTTGAAAAGATGATGACGGGATATTGGCAGGATTACCCACAGGAGATGGAATAGGATGAAAGAAAGAAGCACAAGCAGCATGGGACTGTTCAGGTTCTATTATGTAGCAGGATCCAGCCCGTTATTTGTTTCGACAATGATATTCAGGGAAAAATATTATCATAAACACCCTGAGAAATACAGTAAAGAGCAGCGTTTTAAATTTGCCAAAAAGATTATGCTCCATATGAAGAACAGAGGAAGAGTTAAGACTGACTACTACGGAAGAGAGAATCTTCCTAAAGAAGGCGGATATATACTCTACTCCAATCATCAGGGCAAATACGATGCAATCGGAATACTTACAGACCAGAAAGAACCTTGCAGCGTACTTATGGAAAGAAAACAGGGCAGCAGGATAGTTGCCAAGCAGGTGTTAAGACTTACAGGAAGTGAGACTCTGGACCTTGACAATCCTAAGAGCCAGATTACCACACTCAAAAAAGTGGCAGAACAGGTGGCAGAAGGAAGAAGATATCTCATCTTTCCTGAGGGAAAATGGGGTGACAATAAAAATACGCTTCAGAAATTCAATGCCGGATGTTTCAGATGTTCTTTTGATTCCAAGACCCCGGTCGTACCTGTGGCGATAGTCGATTCCTACAAAGGACTTAATGGCAATTCTCTCAGAAAGGTAACAACCCAGGTACATTACCTCAAGCCGATACCTTACGAAGAATATAAGGATCTCAGAAAAAATGAATTGTGTGATCTTGTAAAAGAAAGAATACAGAATAAATTGGATGAAGTTCTTAAAAAGAGGTTAGAAAAGTGAATTATCAGTCAGAACAGACAGAATATTTTGAAAAGTTGATAGAACCTGAAATTTTGACAAAACTCCCAAGATATGATACATTTTGTGAATTGCTTGAGATGTGCAAAAATGATTATGCCGATCTCCCTGCCATAAGCGACATGGTCAATACCATTACCTATGGCGAACTTTATGACAGAATTGCGTGCAGGCGTAATTTCTTATACCGCAACGGATTTAAGAAGGGTGATATAATCGCAGTTCTTGCACCTAACAGCATGTATTCGATGGAGTTATATATGGCAATTCCCACAGCAGGATGTATTGTAATAATGCTTCCATCGGCAGAAAATGCCATAAGCAGGGAATGTCTTACAGCACTTATTAATAAATTTGATATTAAGGGATTATTTATTAACCCTGAATATAAAGAGGTGGCAGAGGGTCAGCCTGTCAAGGTTTTTGACATCCATGACACCGACAATGTACCGGGACCTACTGCGGACGTTACAAAGGATGATATTGCGGTAATATGTTTTTCTGTTAATAACAGCCCTGATAATCCGTACGGAGCAATGCTTTCACACGGAGCGATAATGAGAGCCGCACACAATGGTTTGTTTATACCGGGACACACTTACAATCAAAGGACAATAGCAATCCTTCCTTTGTCCCATGTGTTTGGAGCGATAAGAGGGCTTCTTACATGTATTTACACAGGAGCACTTGTGTATGCCTGTGAAGACATGAGCAACATTGTTTTTGATATACCTAAGATGAAACCTACAATTCTTACCCTTGTACCGGGGCTTGCGGAGATGATACTTTCCGTGGCAAGAATTAAGGGTAAGGAATTTCTTGAAGGAATTGAGACTATAATATGCGGCGGTGCATACTGCCAGCCAAAGCTTGTAAAGCAGGCAAAAGATTACGGAATCAACCTTCTCGTAGGATATGGTCTTACCGAGGCCGCCAATATTGTCAGCGGTAACGTTGACACGGATACGGTTCCTGACTCTATCGGAAAAGTATATCCGGGAACGGAGGTACGAATTCAAGACGGAGAGATTCAGGTAAAAGGTGACGTTGTTATGAAAGGGTATTATAATGACCCGGAGAGGACAGCGGAAGTATTTACAGAAGACGGATGGCTTAAGACCGGAGACATAGGAGAATTTGATGAAAACGGTTATCTTCACATTTTCGGACTCAGAAAGAATCTCATAATACTTCCTAATGGGGAAAATATTTCGCCTGAGGAGCTTGAGAACATATTCTTAAGCAAAGATGAGATAAAAGATTGTGCTGTATATGAGGACGCTTTAAGAGGCAGACCGCTTATGGCAATCACAATACAGCCGGAGGAAAGTTTTTGTGTAGATAAGGACGAAAAAGATATTCTTACCTATTTCAAAACACTTGTAAAGGACACCTGTAACCGCCTGCCTAGTTATAAGGCAATCACCAAAACAGTGGTTACTTACGAAGCAATAGAGCATAAAACAGGTGACAGACTCTATAATATAGAGTGGTAATTAAGGGAATTAGTGGAAAACACTTTATTCTATACATTAAAAAAAGTCTTAAAGGAGAATTTAAAGATGGATGAAAAACAGGCAAAGATCGCAGAACAGATCAAAGGAATCTTAGTAGATAACTTAAGAATTCCAGCAGAAGAACTTGATTACGATGTAGAGCTTTTCGGAGATGGAATTGGTCTTGACTCAATCGATTCTCTTGAAATCATCGCCGGTATCGACCAGGAATTCGGCGTACAGATGACAGGCGTTGCTAAAGAAAACTTCTTCAACATCGCAGCACTTAGCAAATATGTAATGGAACATATGGAAGCTTAATAGCTTGACATTCCCCCCGGCCCGGCCGGGGGAATAAAGCTGACAAAGAGGTATAATAAGTATGGAAAATAAAATGAGATGTGTAATTACCGGACTTGGAATGATTAACTCAATCGGTAATTCGGTAGACGAAAGCTGGAATAACTGTATTAACGGTGTTTCAGGAATTAAGGAAGTAAAATCGATAGATACAACTGAGTGTTACGCTCACCTTGGAGCAGAGGCAGCAGAGCATTTTGATGTGGATGCAGGCAGTGATGCGGATAAGATGGACAGAGTATCATTACTCTGCGTAAAGGCAGCAAAGGAAGCACTCAGTGATTCAAAAATAGAGATAAATGATGAAAATGCAGACAGAGTCGGTGTAATCATCGGAAGCTGTGTAGGCGGTGCAATAAGCATCCAGAATTTCTTCACAGCTTATGAAGAAAATCCTGAAAAGGCAGATAAGAGCGATATTATCAAGATGCCAATCGGTGCAATCGCAAATAACATTGCCAAAATTTCAGGTGCAAAAGGTGTTGTAACCAATGTAGGTAATGCCTGTGCAGCAAGTACAATAAGTATTGAATATGCCTGTGATTTAATCAGAGCCGGTGTAGGCGATGCGTTTATCGTAGGGGGTTCAGATTCATTCTCAGCTCTTGCTTTCGGTGGATTTACAGCATTACACGCACTTGATACAGACCCATGTTCACCATATAACAAGAGTAAAGGCATAACACTTGGCGAAGGTGCAGCCGTACTTGTAGTTGAATCTTATGAGCATGCCGTTGCAAGAGGTGCCAAAATATATTGTGACGTACTCGGCGGAGGAATCAGTTCAGACGCCCATCACATCACAGCACCAAGAGATGACAGCGAAGGTCAGATGAATGCGATGAAGTGGGCGCTTGCAAAGTCAAAGATGGATCCAAAAGAAATCGCATATATTAACGGACACGCAACAGGAACCGTTAAAAATGATACAACTGAAATTCAGGCAATGCAGAATATTTTCGGCGATAATGACAATACAGCGGTTGACTCAACTAAGTCAATGGTAGGACATTGTCTCGGTGCGGCAGGTGCGGTAGAAGCAATCTACACAGTAAAGGCACTTACAACCAATACAGTTCCTCCAACAATCGGATATTCAGAGGAAGACCTTGAAAGACTTAAAGAAAAAGCCGGTAAATTAGACTTTATGCCTAATGTCAAGAAAGAAAAAGATATTGAATATGCAATGACAAATAACTTTGCTTTCGGTGGCAATAATGCCAGCGTTATTTTTGCAAAGCATGAAAAAGATATAAAAGAACCTGAAAACAATAAAGTATACGTTACAGGTATCGGACTTGTCAGTCCTTTAGGCAACAGCGTTGAAAGCTATATCGAAGGCTCTAAGGCAGGCGTAACCAAAGCAGAAAACGGTAACATCCATGCAGGCGTATCCTCAGAAGATTATGCCAAGTACGGAATTAAATTAGCTTTCTACCGTAAGCTTGATAAGTTAAGCCAGATGCAGGTTGTTTCAGGACGTGCATGTCTTGATAACGCAGGAGTTACCGTAACTGACGACAACGCAACAGATATCGGTATGATAGTAGGAACATCAGACGGACCTGCAACAGATATTATTAACTTCCATGAAGGTCTTATTAAGAACGGACTTCATCAGGGAAGTGCTTTTGTATTCCCTAACACTGTTTACAATGCAGCAGGCGGATATTTCTCAATCAATTCAGGCGTTAAGGGTGTCAACGTAACACTTACAAACGGTCCACAGGCAGGACTTCAGAGCCTTTGCTACGCATATAACGTAGTTAAAACAGGTGATGAAAAGATGATGATTGCAACAGGACTTGATGAAAATACAGATATAATGGAACTTCTTTATGACAAGCTCGGACTTCTTTCAGACAAAGATGAAGCAACACCTTATGCTATGGATGGAAGAAGCTTTGTACTCGGTGAAGGTGCAACATCCATTATGCTTGAAAGCGAAGCATCTGCAAATGAAAGAGGTGCTAAGAAGCTTGCCGAAGTTGCAGGTTACGCAATGACACATGAATCTGTAACAGTAGGTACAATTAAAGGTTCAGGCGCAGCTCTTTGTAAAGCAGTTCTTAAAGCATGTGAAAACGCAGGAATTACAACAGATGATATAGATGCGGTTGTCGGTTTTGGTAACGGCAACACTAACGTTGATACAATCGAGACAGAGTCTTATGAAAAAGTATTTGGAGATAAGGTTAAGACATTGCCTGTACTCAGTGTTAAGACACTTACAGGTGAAGCAAGGGCATGTTCAGCAGCTCTCTCTGCAGCTCATGCAGCCATGATTTTATCAGGTGAACTTGATTCAACACAGCCTGCTTACAATTTTGTGAATGGAAAGGCAGTTAAGACCACAACAGATACAAAGAACTTCAAGTACATACTTGTAACAAGTTATGCGGCAGGTGGTTCATACACAGCGGTAGTTCTTAAGAAAGTACAGTAATGTCTAAAAAAATATTATTATTGTAGCGGGTGCATTAATATTATGCATTGCAATGGGATTTTTATATTGTAATTTTATACATTCAGATATCAAATTAAAAAAATCTTCAAAAGGAATTACTGTTAATTATATTAATAAATTTCCTGATGTTTCATACCGGAATCTTTCGGATATAACAGAGGAAGAGATATGGAACGATGAACGGTATGGTATCGTAGAAGGCACTGTTGAAGAAATAAGAAATGTAAAGATTAGGTTTGGAGCTGAAAAATATTATGGTGCGATTATTACAATTAAGCCGGAGGAAATTATAAAAGGAACTCTTGATGAAACGCAGATTAAGATTTTTGTGGATTGTAATATTGGCAAGGCTGATTCGAGCGGAGATTCTGAAATCCTAAAAACATTAAAAGAAAAAGACAGAGGTATTTTTATTATTTATAAATATAGTGATACAGATGTCTGGGAGAATGATAAAAAGAATCTATATATGGATGAGTTAGCGGAATATGGTTTTGAAGATGCAGAGAGATTTGCATTTATAGAAAAAAATGGCAAGGTATATTTTAGCTCTATATACAAAAATATTTCCGAAGATGATACACTGGAGGAAATAAAAGAATATATAAAACAGAAAAGAAAGGAACTATTATGAGTAAAGTAGCAATCGTTACAGGTTCATCAAGAGGAATCGGCAGAGCCTGTGCATTAAGACTTGCAAAAGAAGGCATGGATGTTGTAGTTAATTACAACAGTAACGAAGCAGAAGCAATGAAAGTTGTCAATGCAATCAAAGATATGGGACAGGATGCAATAGCAATCAAAGCTAACACAGGTAACCAGAATGATGTTAAAAATATGTTCCGCGAAGCTTTTAAGCATTTTGGACATATAGATGTGCTTGTAAACAATGCAGGTGTTCTTGATGACGCATATCTTCTTGCAATCAACTCGGATTCCCTTGACAGAAGCATGGATGTCAATGTAAAAGGATATTTTTACTGCTGTCAGCAGGCTGCGCTTAAAATGTTTAAGACAGGCGGAAGAATCGTTAATGTATCTTCGGTAAGCTCAAAGCTGGCACTTGCAGGACAGTCTGTATACGGAGCTACAAAGGGTGCCGTTAATTCAATGACAGCAACTCTTGCAAAAGAACTTGCACCTTACGGTATTCAGGTTAATGCGGTAGCACCGGGATTTATCATGACAGAAATGATTGAACAGATTCCTGATGAGAAAAGAGAAGAGTACCTCAAGGATATTCCAATGGGAAGACTGGGAACAGTAGAAGAAGTAGCTGCAACGGTTGCAATGCTCTGTGGCGAAGCAAGTTCATATATAACAGGACAGGTAATAGTTCTTGACGGAGGATTAAGCCTTTGATGAACATAATTGAAATCAATAAAAGAATAAAGCAGAGACCACCTTTCCAGATGGTTGAAAGAGTGCTTGACGTGGTTCCCGGCGAATCCGTTACCGCACTTAAGAATGTGTCTGTAAATGAGCCTTATTTTATGGGACATTTTCCTGATGCACCTATAATGCCGGGAGTTCTCGTAATTGAATCGGCAGCACAGGCTTGTTCACTTGCAATCGAAGCGGACGGAACAGACGAAAGCACAATTTATGTACTTCTTAAAGTAAAGGATTTTAAGTTTGTAAAACCTATTATTCCGGGAGATACAATGATTATTAATTGTAAAAAGACAATGGGAAGTGCAGGTTTATATTCTTTTGCCGTAACCATATCGGTTAATGATAAGGTAAGGGCAAAAGGTGAGTTAATGTTTACTGCGGTAGATAAAGAAACAATTTACGCAGAATAAATCAAAGTGAGGCATATTAAAATGAGTAAAGTGGCATTTATTTTCCCCGGCCAGGGCGCACAGTATGTTGGAATGGCAAAGGATTTTTATGATAAATATGATGAGTGCAAAGCTATCATAGATGAAGCTGACGAGTGCATGGATTTTGATCTTAAAAAAATATTGTTTGAAGAGAATGATCTTATAAACAAAACAGAATATACACAGGCAGCGATGTTAGCGGCTGAGTGTTGTATTCTTAAGGCTGTTGAAATGAAAGGCATTAAAGCGGATATTACGGCAGGATTAAGCCTTGGAGAATATGCGGCGCTTGTTGCAGCCCGTGCAATCAGCTTTTCGGATGCAATGAAGCTTGTAAGAAAACGTGGAATTTATATGGAAAAAGAAGTTCCTGCAGGCAAGGGCGGAATGGCAGCAGTAATTGGTCTTGACAGCAAGATTATTGATGATATATGCGAAAAGATAACTAAAGAAAGCGGAAAGAGTGTAGCGGCAGCTAACTACAACTGTCCGGGACAGATAGTTATTTCAGGATATAAGGAGTCTGTAGAAGCAGCGGTAGAACCTCTTAAAGAGGCAGGCGCGAAGCTTGTATCCATTCTTAATGTAAGCGGACCTTTCCATTCACAGATGTTAAAAGGTGCGGGAGAAAAGTTAGGCGTGGAACTTGAGAATGTGGAATTTAACGACCCTGAAATTCCTTACCTTAACAACGTAGCCGCTGAAATCGTTACAACAAAGGACAGCATAAAGGAAACACTTGAACGTCAGGTATATTCACCTGTCAGATGGGAACAGTGCGTTAATAAGATGATTGAGGAGGGCGTAGACCTCTTTTATGAAATCGGACCAGGTAAAACACTTGCCGGATTTATGAAACGTATTGACAGAAGCAAAAAGGTAATCACAATCAACACAGTTGAAGATTTGGAAGGCGTAAACTAATGTGGGATGAGAAGATTGAGGAATTGGAAGCCCGACGTGAAAAAGCGTACAATGGTGGCGGACAGGCAAGAATTGACAAACAGCATGAAAAAGGCAAGCTGACGGCAAGGGAACGACTTGATGTTCTTTTTGACGAGGGAACATTTGTGGAAATTAATTCTTTAATGGAATCAAGATGTATTGATTTTGGCATGCCTAAAAAGAAGATACCGGGAGACGGTGTTGTAACCGGATATGGTAAAGTCAACGGCAGGGTTGTATTTGCATCATCACAGGATTTTACCGTAGGCGGAGGTGCTCTCGGAGAGTACCATGCCCGTAAAATATGTAATGCGATGGATATGGCTATGGATGCCAGGGCACCGTTTGTTGAAATCAATGACAGCGGCGGAGCGAGAATTGAAGAAGGAATCGACAGTCTTAACGGATATGCTCTCATGTTCAGAAGACATACACAGATGTCCGGTGTTGCACCACAGATAGCCGTTATAATGGGACCATGTGCAGGCGGAGCGTGTTATGCACCTGCTCTTTGCGATTATATATTTATGACTCAGGAAAACGGACAGATGTACCTTACAGGACCTAAGGTTATTAAAGAGGTTACAGGAGAGGTTGTAACAACTTCAGAACTTGGTGGTGCAGAGGTTCATATGAATAACAGCGGTGTTGCACATTTCGTATACCCTGATGATGAGTCGTGTCTTGAAGGAGTTAAGAGACTTCTTTCTTACCTTCCTGAGAACTTTGAAGAAAAGGCACCATACGTGGAGCCTGTTAAAAAATATTACCACAAGAGACTTCGTGATATTGTATCACCTAATCCAAAGGTGTCTTATGATATGCATGAGATAATTGAAGAACTTGCGGATAAAGATACTTTTATGGAAGTCCAGAGTGGTTTTGCCAAAAATATTATCGTAGGTTTTATGAGAATGGAAGGTCATACGGTAGGCGTTGTTGCCAACCAGCCTGAATTTATGGCAGGCTCGCTTGATTACAACGCAGGTGACAAAGGTGGAAGATTCATAAGATTCTGTGACTGTTTTAATATTCCTATCCTTACACTTGTGGATGTGCCGGCATTTTTACCGGGCAAATCCCAGGAATATAACGGAATTATAAGACATGGAGCCAAACTTTTATATGCATACAGTGAAGCTACGGTACCTATGGTAACAGTCATTTTAAGAAAAGCATTCGGCGGTGCATATATCGGTATGGACAGCAAGGGTATCGGAGCGGATTTCGTATTTGCATGGCCTATTGCACAGATAGCGGTTATGGGTGCCGAAGGAGCGGTTAATATTATTGCCAAGAGAAAAATCGAAGAATCGGAAGATCCTGAAGCAGCAAGGGCAGAAGCTATTGCCGAATATGAAAATAAATTCATGAACCCTTATATTGCTGCTTCAAGAGGATATGTTGATGAAGTTATAAAACCTGATGAAACCAAGGAAAGGGTAGTTAAAGCTTTTGATATGTTAAGTCAGAAGAACCGTGTTAAAATACCTAAAAAACATGGTAATATGCCGGTATAATTTCAGGCAACAGGAGTTAGGAAATGAAATTAATGACATTTGTGTACATAGGAATAGCGGTAGTTTTTTTAGCTACAATCATTATAATGCTATTGCAGAAATACAGTCCAACGAAGGGCAAAAGACAGACACGGCGCGGAATAATTGCTTTAGCATGCTGGGGCTTAGGCATCGCATTAATATTTTTTGGTACAGAACATTATATGGCATCGGCAGCATCTATTGTTATTGCTGCAGCAATAATTGTAATCATTCTTCGCTCTATAGGAAAGATGACAGAGGGCATGTCACCCGAGGAAGCAGAGAACACTCTTATAGAGTCGCAGAACGACAGTTATAACAGTGTGTTTGCGGGTTGTGATTCGGTTGAAAAGAGAGAAGACGGATATCATTACGAACTTACGGTTATCTGGACCAGCGGAGAAGGATACGAACAGCATTATAATTACCGCCACGGAACTATGCACCTGACCTCCAATGAAGATTATCTGATTCAGGGCAGAGTGTATTATCTGAATACGGAGGCTCTCGCCGCAAGAGGACTTTTTAAAGAAGAATGTCTCAGGGAAGGCGGCCTTGATATAACAGGAATTAATCCCGGAGCATTTACCGATGGCGGAACTGTGGGCGCAACAGTCATGAATCTTGCTTTAAGGGCGTATGAAGGCCCGCAGACAGAGGCAGAAGCAAGAACAATTAATAATGTAAGAAACGGACGGAATGTATTTATAGGAATTTCTTTCATACTTATGTCGATTGTTGCATTGATTATTTCACTTATTAATAATTCTACTTTTGATAATGCTTTTAACAGGGCAGAAGATATATCAAAGAAATCATCGGGCAGTATCAGGGCACAGGTAATTTCAAGGGAAGCATGTGATAATCCTGATTATACAAAGCTGAAACTTCGTTATTTATATAACGGTGAGCCATACGAAAGAAGTTTTGATGTTTCAACCGAAAATCTGTATGCTTATAGCGATACTGTATATGTTACAGTCAAAAATGATAATCCTGACAAAATAACCAGTATTTCCACAACCGGAAATAAGTCATTGAAATCGTTTAAATCAGTGAGAAATATGGGAAAGATATATGGATACGTCATATGCGGAGTCTTTTTTGTGGTAGGTATAACATTGGCAGTTAAAGGATTTAGAGCCAAGGGTAACTAAAAATACTTGCATTATTTATTAAAGTATGATAATATAATCAAGTGTTTTAATTTCATATTTTAAATTCCAGCGGGTGTAGTTCAATGGTAGAACACTAGCCTTCCAAGCTAGATACGTGGGTTCGATTCCCATCACCCGCTTTATTTTTTTGCAATGATGTAATTGACAAAAATTCTCAATAAGTATAAATTATCATTGAAAACAGACTTAAGAGGATAAAACATTGACACTTGCAGAACTTAAAATTAATGAATCATGTGAAATAATTTCAGTAGGAGGAGAAGGGGCACTAAGACAGCATTTTCTTGATATGGGTCTTATTCCGGGAGCTAAAGCCAAATTAGTCAAATTTGCGCCAATGGGAGATCCGATGGAGCTTCTTATTCATGGATATGAGCTTACCTTAAGACTTGATGATGCAAAGAAAATAGAAATAAAAAAGATTAGTGATATTGAATCTGAAAACGGAAATATAAAATCTCCCAATAAGCAGATACCACATCCGGGTCTTGGTGAAGGCGGTAAATTTCATAATAAAAAAGAAGAACACCCATTGCCGGATGATGAAGTGCTTACTTTTGCCCTGGCGGGTAACCAGAACTGTGGCAAGACAACTATGTTTAACCGGCTTACAGGAGCCAATCAGCATGTGGGCAATTTCCCGGGTGTGACAGTCGATAGAAAAGACGGCAGTATAAAAGGGTATAATAACACGTTAATTACTGATTTGCCGGGAATTTATTCAATGTCGCCATATAGCAGTGAAGAACTTGTTACAAGAGAATTTATTTTAAAAGAAAAACCAAAAGGAATTATTAATATTGTTGATGCTTCCAACATAGAAAGAAACCTTTATCTTACAATGCAGCTTCTGGAACTTAATATCCCTATGGTAATTGCACTTAATATGATGGATGAGGTCCGTGAGAACGGTGGTTCCGTATACATAAACAGGATGGAAGAAATGCTTGGAGTCCCTGTGATTCCTGTGTCAGCTGCCAAAAATGAAGGAATTGATGAACTGATTGACCATGCAATTCACGTTACTAAATACTCGGAAGTGCCAAAAAGACAGGATTTTTGCGATGAGGATGGAGAGGACGGAGCAGTACACAGATGCATACATGCCATAATGCATCTTATTGAGGATCATGCCAAAGCAGCGGAAATTCCAATAAGATTTGCAGCATCCAAAGTGGCAGAGGGAGACAGCAGAATTATTGAATTGCTTAATCTCGATGATAATGAGAAACATATGATAGATCACATAACGTATCAGATGGAAAAAGAGCGTGGGCTTGATAAGTCAGCGGCAATAGCTGATATGCGTTTCAGGTTTATCAGCAAGGTATGTGAGGAAACAGTTGTAAAAGCTAAAGAAAGTAAGTCACATAAGAGGAGCAGCCGGATAGATAAAATCCTTACAGGCAAGTACACGGCAATTCCTTCTTTCATTCTTATTATGGGACTGGTGTTCTTCCTGACTTTTAATGTGATAGGAGCAAGACTCCAAAGTCTTCTTGAAATGGGAATAGATAAATTGGGAAACCTTGTAGACGGTATTTTAAGATCTACAGATGTTAATCCGGTTATACACTCTCTTGTAATTGACGGTATTTTCACGGGTGTGGGCAGTGTATTAAGTTTCCTGCCGATAATCATTACGTTATTTTTCTTCCTGTCAATTCTTGAGGACAGCGGTTACATGGCAAGAGTTGCCTTTGTTATGGATAAAATACTTCGTAAAATCGGGCTTTCCGGACGTAGTATTGTTCCGATGCTCATAGGTTTTGGATGTACGGTTCCCGGTGTTATGTCATCAAGGACATTGTCATCGGAACGTGACAGAAAGATGACAATTCTTCTGACACCATTTATGAGTTGTTCGGCAAAACTACCGATATATGTACTTTTTACATCGTTGTTTTTTAAAAAATATGCAGCACTTGTAATGATTTTGTTGTACATAGGCGGTATACTTACAGGAATACTTGTAGCTATTATTATGAAAAATACGGTTTTTAAAGGAAATCCTGTGCCATTTGTAATGGAACTTCCTAATTACAGAATGCCCGGTATGAAAAACGTCATTATGCTCTTATGGGAAAAGGCAAAAGATTTTCTACAAAGAGCATTTACGGTCATTTTTCTTGCAACCATTGTAATATGGCTTTTACAGACCTTTGATATTCATTTTAATATGGTAACCGATTCTAAAGACAGTATACTTGCAGCACTTGCGGGAATAATAACACCGATATTTGTTCCTTTGGGATTTGGTAACTGGAAAATATCAACGGCACTTCTTACCGGATTTATGGCAAAAGAAAGTGTTGTATCCACTTTGTCCGTTCTTGTACATGGCAATTCAGAAATACTTGCCATACTTTCTCCGGCTGGGGCATTGCCATTACTTGTATTTTGTCTTTTATATACACCATGTATTGCGGCAATAGCATCAATTAAAAGAGAACTGGGTATAAAATATGCTGTCCTTGTTGTAATAGGTCAATGCCTGATTGCGTGGATTATGGCTTTTGTGGTCAGAATGATTATGATAATATAAAGAAGAATTACTTGAAAAACGAACTAATGTTCTGTATAATAAAACTAAAAAGACTGGAGGTGCATTTGTGAATAACAGAATATACGCAGCAATTGACCTCAAGTCTTTTTATGCTTCGGTAGAATGTGTAGAGCGAGGACTTGACCCTCTGACAACTAATCTTGTGGTAGCAGACCCATCAAGAACAGAGAAGACGATATGTCTTGCGGTATCACCTTCTCTTAAAGCGTATGGTATTCCCGGAAGACCGAGACTTTTTGAAGTTGTTCAGAAAGCAGGACGCCGTGGAGTTGAGTATATAGTAGCACCTCCGAGAATGGCTCTTTATATGGAGTACAGCACACGGATTTATAGTATATATCTTCATTATGTGGCTCCGGAGGATATTTTTGCATATTCCGTAGATGAGGTTTTTATAGATATGACATCATATCTTAAGACATATGAGATGTCACCGAGGGAACTTGTTATTAAAATGATAAAAGAAGTTCTTGACACAACGGGAATCACAGCTACTGCGGGAATAGGAACCAATATGTATCTTTGCAAGGTAGCTATGGATATAGTAGCCAAGAAGGCAACACCGGATAAGGATGGAGTAAGAATTGCCGAGCTTGACGAGATGAGTTACAGAAAGCTTTTGTGGAATCACAGACCTATTACAGATTTCTGGCGTGTAGGTCCGGGTTATGCAAAGAAACTTGAACAGCACATGCTGTATACAATGGGAGATGTGGCAAGGTGTTCTGTTGGGGATGATAAAGAGTATTACAATGAGGCTCTTTTGTATAAGTTATTTGGTGTTAATGCAGAATTACTTATTGACCATAGCTGGGGATATGAACCATGCACCATGGCAGATGTTAAAAGTTACAGACCTGAGAATAACAGCCTCAGTCAGGGACAGGTTTTACAGAGCCCCTACACATATGATAAGGCAGGACTTATTGTTAAAGAGATGACAGATATTCTTGTGCTTGATCTTGTTGATAAGGGACTTGTAACCAATCAGATAGTTCTTACCATAGGATATGATATTGAAAGTCTTAATGACAGTGAGGTACGAAAACGTTACAGAGGAGAAATTACTAAGGACAGATATGGAAGGTCAGTTCCAAAGCATGCCCATGGTACTATTAATCTTGAGAGGTTCACTTCTTCTACAAGAGTTATTATTAAAAAGACAATGGAACTTTACAACAGGATTATTGATAAAAGCCTTCTGGTAAGACGTATTAACGTGGTGGCTAACCATGTGATGCGGGAAGAGGATGTTGTTAAGGAAGATTCATACAGACAGCTTGATATTTTCACCAATTATGAAGAACTTGAACGTATAGAAAAAGAACAGAATGAGGAGTTTGAAAAAGAACGCCATATTCAGGAGGCTACCATTGAGATAAAGAAAAAATTCGGCAAGAACGCACTTCTCAAGGGCATGAATTTTGAAGAAGGCGCAACAGCAAGAGACAGGAACAGGCAGATAGGAGGACATAAAGCATGACAGACAGTTATGATGATATTATTAATCTTCCCCATCATGTTTCAGATAGATATCCGCATATGCCGATGTACGACAGGGCGGCACAATTTGCACCCTTTGCGGCACTTACGGGTCATGAGGAAGCCATAAATGAGACCTCCAGATACACAGAGGAACGGATAGAACTGACAGAGGAACAGAAGGAGAATATTGACAGGGAACTGCAGGAACTAAGGGACCGCGGTACTGAATGCAATGTGCGGATAGTATATTTTGAACCGGATGAACTTAAAAAAGGAGGAACATACGTTGAATTCAGAGGTGCTGTTAAGAAAATTAACAGCCGCGGACAGTTGACTCTTGAAAATGAAATAATACTTCTATATGATAATATATATGAACTTGAGATTATGGATTGAGTGACATCCATTATAGGATAATTTACTTGCAAAATATGTCGAATGTTGATACAATAAGAAAAAGCCTTGAGGAGGAAGTAAATGATGAATATTATGATATATGAGGATAACAGAGAATGTATAGGTAATTTACAAGGGATACTTAGAGAATATTTTGAAGAACGAAGCATCATGTTTAGTATGTTTATTACTAAGCTTGGTGCTTTTTGTGATTTTGATTCAGGAAATAATACTGATATGGTATTTATTGATATAGACGGAGAAGAGGGCGATGCAATTTATTTTGCAAGAAGAATAAGACAAAATAATAAAAATGCTATTATTTTCCTCCTTACGGATAAGCTGCAGATTATACCTGAGATGATGAAAGTGGGAATCTTTCAGGTGATATTGAAACCGATAGATGCGGATTTAGTATATGATGAGCTTGACAGGGCAGTTCAATTATATGCGGATATATACAGCATATATGATATAAGTTGGTGCGGAGTCAATCATTTGCTGAATTATAAAGATATATTCTATATAGAAGCATATAACAGACATTTGTATATTGTTACCGGAGAAGATAGTTATATGAGTATGGGGTCAATACATAAAGAAAAGGAAAGATTTGGAGGACGCAGTTTTGCAAGGTGTCATTGTGGGTTTTTAGTTAATATGCAATATATAACTGAGTGCGGCAGTAACTATATTAAAATGAGTAATGGTAAAGAGATTCCGATTAGCAGACAATATAGGGATGAATTTATGAATTCATTTACGAAGTATTTAAAAACAAAAACAATTCATTAGGTCAAAAATGCATCGAAAATGGTTAATTCTGCATATTGCATTGAAAAATATACATTTATATGATATTTTCCGTGGAGAAGGTAATATTGTTCTTGAGTGAGTATTAAATTTAGGAAAGGAGAAGTATACAGAGCAATATTATATTTACAGGGAGTGCTATTATCTTCGGGTGATTAATAATGTATTAGGAAAGGATAAAATAATGAGAAGAACAAATTTAGTAAAGACAATTTTATGTGGCCTTATTGGAACAATTGCAATGGGAACAGCAGTATTTGCAGGAACTGTCAGCAGGGAAGGATATGTGAGAGGAAAAAACTACACTAATTCTTACAGCGGAACATTGGGCAAGTATGCTGCCGGTGGTGAAGCAGATACAGCAGCAACCAGTGCACAGAATACAAGTGGAAGCAGTAGATGGTTCTCTGTACAGGTGTATGAATATAATGTAGAGACCTATAGGAGTAACAGAAAACAGGTTATATCGGATTGTGTAATCAACGGAAGTTCAATTAATGCACAAATTTACAGAAATATCAACTCAAAGATGTATAGGTACATTCATGTCGGACAGGGATATGCATCTAATGTTTATTCATCTGCCACAATGCTTGATAATTATACATATACAGCAAAACAATACTACGAATAAAATGTAACAAAGGAGACGGAAATAATGATTAGTATGGTTCTAAGAAATATCCAAAATTCATTCATAAATTTTCGCAAAATTTTTATCCTGTTAATTGTTTCACAGATAATCTCCATTATGAGTATTTTTTTTGTATACGGAATATACGGAAGTTATGCAGCCAAGATGCAGGAAATAGAGCTAAATACATACAGAATAGGTATAGATTTTGAGGAGGCTGAGAAAAATACGGTTGGCACACTTAAAAGAAACCTTCCGGAAGTATTAGACAGGATTAATGATAAACTGGAGTTCGTGTTTGTTGCAGGAGCAAGCAATCATAAAATGGTGGCAATGAGAACAAAGTATATTGATGGTGACTTTAGAACTGTAATAACAAAAGAACAGTATGGAAATATGAAGGGAAGATACCTCAATTCAGAAGATGATGAAAAATGTAACAGAGTTATTTTTTCAGCAAAAGGCAAGGAAGATTCGGTGGGCGATATTGTAGACATAGCAGGTACTGAATTTGAAATTGTAGGTACTTGTGATGACCTGTTTGCAGATGGTTATGATATACCTTATAATTCGTGTCCTGATGATTTGCAGCTTAGCTGGTGCAGCTTTTATTTTAAAGAGTTACCTACGGTTAATGATTATAATGCAATAAAAAAGATGGTTACAGGTAACTTTAGTAATTACACAATGGATGAATTCGATATAAAGAACAATGATGAACTTACTTCATATAGGACCATAATTGCTATTTCCGTCTCAATAGGAATTATTTCGGCACTTAATACATGTCTTATGTATGGATATATTATAAGCCAAAGAAGAAAACAAATGGTAGTATATGGAATAATCGGGGCTGCCAGAATAAGAAGATTTGCAATAAGTGAATCGGAAATGCTGGTATTCAGCGTTACAACTTCATTAGTGGGAGTTGTTTTATTCAGAACAATTTTCCAGAGTATTGTATTAAAAGTATATGACAACAGCAGTGAAATATATACTGTAAAGATGTATGTGTTTATGACAATACTGTATATTATGTGCATACTGATATTTACTTCTGTTTTGTTGGCAGTTATGAACAGGGATAAGCTGGCAGATATGTTGAGGAGGACGGAGAATGACTAAATTTGGAATCAGCGAATATATAAGAAATTTTTGGTTTAATTTGTGCTCAATATTATTACTTATTGTAATGATGATTTTAACCACAGGCATGATATCAAATATTGACGAAAAAGCCGGTATGTATAAAATAGCACGTAAATATATGGATTATGACAGTATGTATCTTGCAAGCATAGAAAATAAGAATATTGAAGAACTTAAGGAAATAGGAGATGTTAATTATGTACAGACTATTGAAGGTGATTGCGGAACAAATAAACTGATACGTGGATGTGTATATAGCAGAGAAATTATGAAAAATATGAAACCAAAGCTGGAATATGGTACATATCCGGATAAGGTCACAGTAGATAGTAATACGGTGAAAGCACTGATAAGCGCTAATCCTTATGGAATAAAGGCTGGGGACACATTTACATATAGTGTATCTACACTGGGTGAATCTGTTCCGGTAAATGTGTATGTTACAGGAGTAATCAAGGAGGGACAGAGGTTATATATCACTTTAAATAAAACTTTTATTAATATGTCATATGAAGATTTTTTTCCTGTATACAGTTACGAACAGACAGAAGATGTGAGGCTTATTATTCCGGAAAGTGAAATTTCCAAAATGTCTGAGGCTATGAAAGCTTCATTATGCGATAATGTAATGATTAATCCGAAAGGAACACTCACGCAAGAGGAAAGAGACGCCATATACGACAGGATAGCAGATTATGATATAACAGGAGAGACCCCATATCCTGAACCGGCTGAGCTGGTAAACAGAAATAATACCATGTTTAAAATAGAATTTATGAAATATATTCCACTCTCTGTGGTTACTATTGTGCTACTTTGCATAAGTATAATCGGTATTGTTAATATAAAAACAGCGAAAAGCACAAGATATTATGGAATAATGTATGCTTACGGAATGCGATATAAAAAAGCCCAGATTATAGAGGGTGTATCGATGACATTTAATTGTGGTTTAGCTGTTATATTTACCGTATCATTAATTAAATTGCAACAGAAAATGGAATTTTTCGGAGAAATAAATTGTAATCTTAATATGCCGCAGATAATAACAATAACCGGAATATGCATTATTATAATATTTTGCTCAATGTTTGCTGCTAAAGGTGTGCTAAAGGAACATACACCGGTCCAGATACTTAAAAATAAAAACTAAATGGAGGCAACTATGATAGAAATAAAGAACCTATATAAGACATATAATTATGGAAAGCCAAATGCTTTTGAAGCTTTAAAAGATGTGTCATTAACGATAAATGATGGCGAAATGGTAGCAATTATAGGTAAATCCGGAGCCGGAAAGTCAACATTAATGCACATACTGGGATGTATTGATGACTTTGAAAAAGGTCAGTATATTTTTAATGGAAAGGACATTTCCAAAGTAAATGAAAAGAAAAGTGCGGCAATAAGAAATTCCGAAATAGGAATTGTCCTACAGGAGTTTGCACTTATGGAACAATATACGGTAGTAGAAAATGTAATTATGCCATTGTTTTTTACCCCGAAATCAGGACGAAGGAGTGAAAAGGAAAAACGTGCTTTGGAGATACTGAAAAGACTGGAAATGGATGAATATGCCCATAAAAAAGTCAACAAACTTTCAGGCGGACAGAAACAGAGAGTTGCAATTGCAAGGGCAATGATTAACAATCCGTCTGTTCTTCTGGCAGATGAGCCTACAGGAGCTTTGGATGTGAAAACAACCGATGAAATTATGAAAGTTTTCAGAAATCTGAACAAGAATGGAACTACAGTGATAATCATTACACATGACATGGAAGTTGCAGGAATGTGTGACAGAATAATAGAAATTAGTGACGGAAAAATTATATAGAGCAAGCGTAGCATACATTAGTGGATTATCAGCAAAAGCAATGTCAATTCCTTCCTTGTATTGGTTGTAGTAAGCAAAGTATTTTTTCATAATGATAGTCCTTTCTTCAATAAAGTAATGAGCAGTTATGGGAATGTGTGGGTAGTGCTACGCATACAAAAGATATGTAACACTACCAGACATAAATCCCCAATCTATGGGCTTTTCATGCTCTACAAACGCTCTCAAAGAGATAATATTAAGAAAATTGATTTTAAGAAAACCCCGAAAATTCGGGGTTTTTTAATGCCTAAATTTAAAAAATATATAATTTTGTTTAATATTTATATTGTAGTCAGAGTAATGTTTTTATAATATATCATGTCCGGATATAAAATGCGTATTTGCATCTTGGGCAGGTATTGCGTCAACTCCAAGCTCATCTAAAGCCTGCAATGTAAGACCACTGCTAATTAGTCCAGAAAAACCACTGGTTACTATAAGAACGCCGCATACGATATATGGTATACCCCCATCATCCCATTTTGTCTCAAAACCAATGATTCTTCCGGATGAATCACGCTTCAGAACATTATAGCCACTTGGGTCAGTTTTAGCCCCCATAATGGCAAGAAATATGCCAAATATAATTATTCCACCGAAAATACCTAGACAAAGCTTTGCTCCTGATCTTGAAACAATACGATTCATAATAACATCTGCCAATGGATTATCATTGCCACCCAGACATTCATACCATTTCTCCTCTCTGAACTGTGAGCAAAATATGTTAGATGATTTTTTTCTGGAGTGTTTTTTTATATGAAATATGGTAAAATATTCTTATGAAAGAGTACAAAGGCAAAATTTTAGTTTATTTATGAGAAAAATGAAGTAGAAAGTGAGGCGTTAGAATGATTCCATTAAAAATAGAAACTTTATTAGAAGGGCGTATTGTTGAGCATGATCGTGTTGAGTATAAAACTGGTTGGAATCCTAATGCGATTATTCATTCAATTTGTGCCTTTGCAAACGATTACGATAATACGAATGGTGGATATATTGTAATGGGAGTGAAAGAAGAGAATGGGATGCCTGTGTTTCCGTTGGAAGGAATTCCAAAGGAAAAGCTTGATACAATACAGCAGGAGATATTTCAGTATTGCAATATGATAGTTCCAAGATATATTCCAAGGATGGAGATAATTGATTATAAAAATTCGGGAACTTTTATAATATATCTTTGGTGTCCTGCTGGAGATAGCGGACCTTACCAGGCACCACATACGGTTTATGGGATTAAGGGTGAGAAGGTTGATAAAACTATGAAATATTGGATTCGTCCTGCTTCATTAACAACAGAGGCAAGGCAAGATGAAATTTCTGAACTATTTGATAAATTTAACTCTGTACCATATGATGACAGGATAAATCGAAAAGCTAGAATAGAGGATATTCGTAGAGGATTCCTTGAAGATTTTATTAGGAAAAGTAATAGTAGTCTTATAAATGAACTTAACAGTAGTTCTTTAGAAGATTTATTACTTGCACAGGAAGTTGCTGATGAAACAGATGCTGAACTTGATATTAGAAATATAGGTGTGTTGATGTTTGCAGAGCATCCAGAGAAGCTTATTCCAGGTGCGAAGATTGAATTAATTCGTTTTAATACAGAAGAAGCAGAAGCATCTGATGATTTTATAGAAAAGACATTTACAGGACCTATATGGAAGCAGGTGCAGGATGCTTTAGATTATATTAAAGCAACTGTAATTGAAGAAAAAGTTGTTAAAATTCAGGGAAAGGCGGAGTCAGAACGATTTTTTAATTACCCATACAATGCTTTAGAAGAAGCTTTGGTAAATGCAGTATTTCATAAGTCATATCGTGAAGAAGAACCAGTAGAGATACGAATATATGTAGATAGTATACAGATTCTCAATTATCCAGGACTTGCTAAGTGGATTAATCTTGAAAAATTTGAAACAGGTAAAATAAGAGGGAGAAAGTACCGTAACAGAAGAATTGGTGAACTTTTCAAAGAGATTGATTTATCAGAGAAAAAAGGGACAGGAATTTCTAAAATCTTGAGGGAATTAAGTCAAAATGGTTCGCCAAAGCCAGAATTTGAAATGGATGATGATAGAAACTATCTAAATACCATTATTCGTATTCGGAAGGGATTTGAGAAAGAATCTGGTTTAGAAAAACAAGTTAAAATATCAAATGAGGCTTTAAACGAGGCTTTAAATGAGGCTTTAAATGAAAACGAATTGATAATAGTAAATTTAATACTAAACAATCCATCAATAAAGCAGAAAGACATAATCGAATCAACTAATATTTCTAGGGCACAGGTACAGCGTATTATGAAGGGATTACAAGAGCGGGGAATAATTGTGCATGAGAATTCAAAAAAGTCAGGTAGATGGGTAGTTGTGATTCGGTAATTGTATTAAAAAAGTTATAAGATAGCAAAAATTATGGGTGCTTTTCAAATAATTTCGCAAAAATATTTATGATGGCATGCAGTGAATTAGATTCATTAGCAGCATTTTTTACGTTTGCGTGACAATTCCGATTTGTAAAGTTCCTAAAAAGAGCTGGGTATCATGCGCCCAGCTCAATTTATATAATAAAAATCAAGGCTGTGGATTATATCCGCAGCCTTTAGTATTATTTTGAATAGTTAAGATACCACAATACACCTAATGTAATTCCTATTGTCCAGACTATAAGGGATAAGATTCCGCATATAAGACCTGTTCTTGATTCTTTACAATGGCTTCCGTATTGTTTCTTGTATACATAGCACAGACGTATCGTGAATATGGAAAATAAAATTACACCAAAGAAAAAACTTGCGATTCCCATATTACGGCATGCCTTTGCCAAATCGTCGGCCTGTTTGTTACCGGTTGTACCCATTATTTAGTGAAACCTCCCTGTCTGAGCCAGTTGTATAACTGGTTAATTTCTTTGTAGTTGATAAGGACATAAATACTGTATATCATCATTATGATTGAAAGAATAAGACCTATAATGGAACATACAAGGCCGACTGTTGCGGGAGCATTCATTTTTCCGTTGTTGGATTTTTTGTATTTAAGCGCAAAGACGAGACCGAGGATACCAAGTGTAATACCTACTATTCCGTAACAGCAGCACAATATGATACTTAAAATACCAAGTACAAGTGCTGCGACCGAATAACCGCTGTCATTTTCATAATTGTTATAATTATTATTGTAACCATTATAATAGTTATTATTATAACCGTTATTATATCCATTGTTATTGTTGTCAGAGTATGAACCTCTGTTATCGGATTCTCCGCCGCCTTCACGGTAATATCCCTGATTGTTATTATTATCATCACCATTATAATTGTTCTGATATTCCATAATGAACCTCCGTGTTAAGTTGATTAAGGTATGATATATACATGCCTTGTAATAAGAATGATATTCTTAATTATAAAGTTGACAACTACAAGAAAAAGTGCAATATACAGGTAAAAATATTTTAAATGCATACCCTTAACCCTGCCATGTGTCAGAAAACGGAAGGTCTGGCTCATATAAAAAAATGCGGTAAGTATGACAGCATATATAACCAGTGGGTGATATAAAATACTCTTCGGGATATTGCCGTGAATAAGATAAATAAAAGCTCTTGTGCCGCCGCAGCCTGGACAGTAAAGACCTGTAAGGTGGCGGAACTGACACTCTGTAAGCATATTAATATTGTAACGGACAGCAATTCCTTTGATAATCAATGCTGTAATTCCAGTAATAAAAAATATGCAGATTCCTATTATATACACAACGGCATCCGAATCTTTTTCTCTAAGCAGTTGTCTGAAATTTAATCTTTCACTCATATACAATATATTAACATGAAAAAACACTCCTTGCAATACGTACAAAGTCCTTATAAAATATAACAAGAGAATGGAGGAATACACATGACGGTAAAGGAACGGGCTTTGCTTGTTACAAAACGGCTGGATGAATTTTATACCACAGAGCTTACCTGCTATCTTAATCATGACAGCGCATGGCAGCTTCTTTTTGCCACCATATTAAGTGCCCAGTGTACAGATGCAAGGGTTAATATAGTGACAGAAAAGCTTTTTAAAAAATACAGAACCTTGGAGGATTTTTCTAAAGCGGACATTAAAGAACTTGAGGAAGATATACGGTCCACAGGTTTTTACCACAATAAAGCAAAAAATATTAAGGCTTGTGCCACGGAACTTCTGGAACGCCATAACGGGGAAGTACCAAGAGACATCGAAAGCCTTACGGCATTAAGCGGAGTGGGCAGAAAGACTGCCAATGTGATAAGAGGAAATATCTATCATGAACCGAGTATTGTGGTGGATACACATGTTAAAAGAATTTCCAGAAAGCTGGGACTTACAAAAGAAGATGACCCTGTTAAAATAGAATTTGACCTTATGAAGGTTCTTCCTAAAGACCATTGGATTTTATATAATATTCAGATAATAAGGCTGGGAAGAAATATATGCTTTGCAAGAAACCCTAAATGTGAGGAATGTTTTTTAAGGGATTTATGTAAAGCAGGAAAAGGAAAATAATAATGATAAAAGATTTTGTGGCAATCGACCTTGAGACAACAGGTCTTAGCCCTTATGATAATAAAATAATAGAATTAGGTGCGGTAAGATACAGGGACGGAAAGCCTGTGGACCAATATAATACCTTGATTAATCCGGGAGTCCATATCCCGGAACGTATAACAGAGATAACCGGAATTGATGACGATATGGTAAGCAAAGCACCTTATATTGATGATGAGCTGGACAGAATTATGGAATTTATAGGTAATGATGTGATTCTGGGACATAATGTGATATTTGATTATACATTTATAGCGGGAGCCCTCGCAGGACACAGTATAGAATACAGTGCGGAAGCAATAGATACTTTGAAGTTTGCCAAAAAAGTATTGCCGGCCAATGAATCAAAGAATCTTGAACACCTTTGTGAAATGTTTGACATAGTGACGATACACCACAGGGCATACGAAGATGCCATGTCCGCTGCCAATGTGTATTTCAGATTGTGTGAACTTTCAGGAGAGGAAACGATTGTTGAACAGTATCACTTCAAGAAACAGAAAGCTGCGGGGATTACACCAAAACAGGTAAATTACCTTAAATCCCTTATAGAAAGACATAATATAAAACCTGACTACATAATCGAAAACCTGACAAAAAGTCAGGCTTCAAGGGAAATCGACAGAATATTATCCGAGTATGGAATTATGAGACGGCAGCTTTAATTTCATTAAGTTTTGAAATGATGGGTGCCTTCATTATGGAATCCAGCTTATCGGCACTTTCGATTAATGAATTAATACCGGTTATATTATTGTCTTTACGGTAAAGTTCTGCTAACATGTAGTAATTGCGGCTTACGTCAGTACCGATTGATATACCGTATTCAAGAATTACAGCAGCCAGTGAACAGTTCCCAATCTCAATAAGTCTTGCACCACATCTGGCAATTATATTGACAAGTGTGATATAATTTTCATCATATTCAGATAGTGCTGAAAGGTTGGCAACGCCGTATTTTTCCTTTAAGTCAGTATTGGTAAGACCTGAAAGATTAAGAATTTTTCTGGCCTGCAGATTTAAAAGAGTTGTGCGGTATTCGTTAATTTCATCATCTGAAATATCGGAAGGGATGACAGAATCGGGAATATTTATGTAATTGAGATTTGAAATATCTTTTCTGCGGACGGTATTGGCTCTTGCCTCCCTTGCCCAGAAAGATGCCTTGGCAGAATCTGATTTACGGGAATGTTTTTTACATTCATATAATATTAACATTCCGATTATAATAGTACAAAATAAAATAACCCATCCAAAATTTTTAAACATAGAATCACCTCAGAAAGGAAGTATTGTGATGTATAATAAGAAAAACAGAAGAATAATGACAACTGTACTTGTTGTAATACTTGTACTTGCAATGGTTGTACCTCTTCTTATATCTGCTATTTCCTGATAGTTGGATTATACGAAAAAAATCATATTATATCAAGAACCAAGAGGAAATTAGGGTTGGAATGAACGGTAAAATATGATATTATTAACCAATAACCCTTATGATAGGAAGTTAGTAATGGCAGTAGGAAAAGTACCTAACAGAATTTTAAAAAGAAGCGTTGTTAATCTGCTTAAATGTCCGCCAAGAACGGGCATTGATGCAGCCTCTTTTGCCGTCGGAGATATACACGTCCTTACAGCCTGTGCAACAGGTCTTACGGATTGTGCAATTGCACCGGAAACAGCCGTTTACAAAGCGGCGAACAATATATGGGTTTCCGGGGGAGAACTCCTTGGGATAGAGGCTTCTTTTATGTTGCCTAAAAACTATAACGAGTATAACCTCAAGGCATATACAAAGCGTGTCAAAGCAGCATGCGATAAGTGCAAAACGACACTTGCGGGAGGGCATACGGAAGTAACGGACGGCGTTAAGAGGTTTTGTATAAGTGTAGCAGCAACAGGTATTGCAGGCACTACACCGGTCAACATACATAACGTTAAGCCCGGAATGGATATAATTGTTACAAAATGGATTGCACTTGAAGAGGCTGCAATGATTGTAAGTAATGAAGACAACATGGCAAAGTTATGTGAACACTTTTCTAATGAATATATGAGTGTAACCGGACAATATGCTGACTGGCTTACAGTTCGTGATGAGGCCGCAGTCGCGATGAAGCATGGTGTAGCAGCCATGCACGATATATCGGAAGGCGGTATATTTACTGCACTCTGGGATTTTGCCGAAGGAAGCGGATGCGGGTTTGAAGTTGATTTGAAACGTATTCCGTTAAGACAGGAGACAGTGGAAATTGCAGAATTTTTCCACCTTAATCCCTATACCATGAAGTCATCAGGAAGTATAATAATCGCCTGTGATAATGGAACTGATATGGTGAATGCCCTTAATGAAGAGGGAATTCCGGCAGTTATAATAGGCAGAACAACTGATAACAATGGTAAGATACTTCGCAACGAAGATGAAATCAGATATTTAGATAAGATGTAATACAGGCACAGCCTGACAGAAAGGATGGATTACAATATGCGTGAAGCAATTTTAGCAGTTCTTGAAAAAAACAGCAGAATAGATTTGGCGGATCTTGCCGCTTTACTTGGAGTTACGGAAGCAGAGGTAGCTAATGAAATTTCAGAAATGGAAAAGGAGAGAGTTATCTGCGGTTATCATACGCTTATCAACTGGGATAAGACCAACAATGAAAAAGTAACGGCACTTATAGAAGTTAAGGTAACTCCACAGAGAGGTCTCGGTTTTGATTCAATTGCCGAGAGAATATATAATTACAGCGAAGTGCACGCACTTTACCTTATGTCCGGAGGATTTGACTTTACGGTAATCATTGAAGGAAAGACAATGAAGCAGGTTGCTACATTCGTATCAAGCAAATTAGCTCCGCTTGAAGCAGTTTTAAGCACTTCAACACATTTTGTATTAAAGAAATATAAAGACCACGGAACAGTCCTTGATGCTCCCGTGTCTGATGAAAGGATGCTTGTTACACCATGAGAAACCCATTATCTGACAAAATAACGACAATTAAGCCTTCGGGTATTCGTAAGTTTTTTGATCTGGTAAGTGAAATGAAGGATGCCATATCTTTGGGTGTGGGCGAACCTGATTTTGATACACCATGGAGAATACGTGAAGAAGGAATATATACCCTTGAAAAAGGCAAAACATATTACACAAGTAATTCAGGCCTTATGGACCTGAGAATTGAGATAAGCAGATATCTCGAAAGAAGATTCGGACTTAATTACGATGCGGAAAAAGAAATTATTGTTACCGTAGGGGGAAGCGAAGGAATAGACCTTGCTTTCAGGGCAATGCTTAATCCGGGAGATGAAGTTATCATTCCTGAGCCATGCTATGTTTCTTATGTGCCATGTGTAACGCTTGCAGATGGTGTTCCTGTTACGGTTAACCTTAAAGAAGAAAATGATTTTAAGCTTACCAAGGAACAGTTACTTAGTGCCATAACACCAAGGACCAAGATTCTTGTACTTGCGTTCCCTAACAATCCTACAGGTGCAGTTATGACAAAAGAGGAACTTGAGGAAATCGCCGAGGTTGTTAAGGAAAAGGATATCTTTGTTGTATCCGATGAGATTTATGCCGAACTTTCATACGGCAATACAAGACATTGTTCAATCGCATCCATTGATGGAATGAAAGAACGCACTATAGTAATTAATGGTTTTTCCAAAGCCCATGCAATGACAGGCTGGAGACTGGGATATGCCTGTGGACCTGAAGTAATAATCAAACAGATGCTTAAGATACATCAGTTTGCTATTATGTGTGCACCAACCAACAGTCAGTATGCTGCTGTAGAAGCATTGAGAGAATGTGACGATGCAGTTGAAGAGATGAGAAATGAGTATGACAGACGAAGAAGATTTATGCTTAGCAAACTCCGTGGTATGGGACTTAAAGTTTTTGAACCATACGGGGCATTTTATATTTTCCCAAATATAGCAGAGTTTGGACTTACGTCGGATGAGTTTGCAACAAGATTTCTTACGGAAGAAAAGGTTGCGGTTGTCCCGGGAACAGCTTTCGGTGACTGCGGTGAAGGATTTTTAAGAATGTCCTACGCCAGCTCATTAAGCAATTTAAAGACAGCAATGGAAAGACTTGAAAAATTTATTGACAGATTAAGAAACAAATAGCAGGAGAAAATCTACATGGCAGAGCAAATGAAAATAGAATATATTAATCCTTTTCTTGTAGCGGGAACAAGCGTACTTTCTGATATGTGCGGACTTAAACTGACGGCCGGAAAACCATATGTAAAAACAACATCTTTTGATTCGGACTATATTGTAATTAGTCTTGGAGTAACAGGTCAGATTGCAGGTCAGGTTCTTCTGGCATTTCATAATGATGTGGCATGTGACATTGCTTCTAAGATGTGTATGATGTCTATAACAGCACTTGATGAACTTTCACTCAGTGCACTTAGCGAGTTAGGAAATATGATTCTTGGAAATGCAGCAACAGTATTATCAACAAAGGGTGTTTTTATTGATATAACACCACCTTCAATAATACAGGGAACATTTCATATCGGAAGTTCGTTTGCCCAGAATATATGCGTACCACTTATTTATGATAACGATAAAATGATCGAGTTTGATATTTCATTGAAAGAAGGAAAATAAGATGTTAAATATAGTCCTTCACGAACCGGAAATGCCTGCCAATACCGGCAATATCGGAAGAACCTGTGTTGCAACGGATACAGTGCTTCACCTTATCGAACCATTGGGTTTTAAGATTAACGATAAAATGCTTAAAAGAGCAGGACTTGATTATTGGGATAAATTAGATGTAAGAATATATGATGATTTTGATGATTTTCTTGCAAAAAACCCGGGAGCCAAAATATATATGGCAACAACGAAGGCAGCAAGAAGTTATACAGATGTACAATACGAGGATGATTGTTATATAATGTTTGGAAAGGAAAGCGCCGGGATACCTGAATCGATTCTGCAGAAGTATCAGGATACAGCGGTAAGAATCCCTATGTGGGGCGATATAAGGTCGCTTAATCTTTCCAACTCTGTAGCAATCGTTTTATATGAAGCATTAAGACAAAATAATTTTCTTGGACTCAAGATGAAAGGAAGACCACGTACTTTTGACTGGGACTAATCAGCCCCAGACAGAAGGTGCGTGGCCTTTTGCTTTAGGGAGGGCAAATGTAAATTCCGTACCTACGCCCTCGGTGCTTACAACGTCTATATATTCGTTATGTGACGTGATTATTTCTTTTACTATGGAAAGACCAAGGCCGGTTCCGGTCTTGTCCTTGCCTCTTGAAACATCGGTTTTGTAGAAACGCTCCCATATTTTGGATATGCTTTCCCTTGGAATACCAATGCCAAAGTCCTTGACAGAAATAAGGGCTTTATCACCTTTCTCAGTGACGGATATTATTATTGAGGAGTCGCTGTTACTGAACTTAATTGCATTATCTATAAGATTATAAAGAACCTGCTGAATCTTGGACATATCGGCAGAAACCATAAGTTCTTTATCCGGAAAGATAAGTTTGAATTTGATTTTTTTCTTTTCGCAGGTACCCTGAAAAGTCTCAATGGTCTTTTTGATTGTAGCAATAATATCAAAATCAGAGATGTCAAGAATCATACCTTCATCCGTAACATTGTTGATTGTAAGGAGATTATTGGTTAATTTTGTCAGACGTTCTGTTTCCGATATTACTATGCCGAGATATTTTTCCTGCATTTCAGGAGGAATGGTTCCGTCAAGCATTGCTTCAAGATATCCTTTTATGGAAGTTAACGGTGAACGGAAATCATGGGATATGTTGGCAATAAATTTTTTCTGGTATTCGTTAAGACTGTTAATTTCAGCAGCCATATAGTCAAGGGAATCTGAAAGCCGGCCTATTTCGTCATTATGTTTTATATTAATTTTTTCGGAAAAATCTCCCTTGGCATATTTACTTACAATCTTTGTGATTTTGTTAAGTGGTCTTGTAATGTATTTATAGAACAATACAAATATAAGTCCCGATGTGATAAAACATATAACCAAGGTGATGTAATTGAAATTAAAACTGTTATCTGCATCAGAACGGACATCTTTTACAGATTTGCTAAAGATTACATATCCTCTGGTATTGTATAGATAAGTTATTGGATAATATACCGTAAGGTAGTTGCTGTCATATATTCCAAAGAAATCGTTGACGATATAATTGCTTTTCTTATATTTGGCAGGATCAAAGCCTTTTACAGAGTCCAACCCTGAGTCGGAAGTATCCATTAATACAGTTCCATCCGTTGCAAGCAGCATGATATTGCAGCCTGTATACCGTGAAACTGCTTTAAGAAAGGGCAGGGAAGGAGCGTCATCAACATCTCCTCCGGAATAAGCATTACCATATTCGGAAGCAATGCTCATTGCTGTTTTGTACATATAATCAGCCTGTGAACTTAATTCACTTCTGTAATTGAATTTTGAACAGAGTGTAGATATTATTCCGAAGCTTATAATAATACCTATCAGATATGTAGTTATCATTTTGTTGATTAATCGTATTCTCATTAACTATTTTCTCGATTCAAATTTATAGCCTACACCCCATACGGTGCCGATACTCCATTTTTCGTGGTCGTGTATTTTTTCGCGGAGCCTTTTTATATGGACATCCACGGTACGGGTGTCCCCCACATATTCATAACCCCATATATGGTCTAAAAGCTGTTCCCTTGTGAATACCTGGTTTGGTGAGGTCGCAAGAAAGTATAAAAGTTCCAGTTCTTTAGGAGGCATATCAACCGGTTTGCCCATATATATTACGGAATAATTACTCAAATTAATGATTAAATCAGGGTACTCAATGTACTCTCCGGAAGGCTTTTCAGGGGTATCGTTTGACTGCGTGGCTGTATATCTTCTTAAAACAGCTTTAACTCTGGCAACAAGTTCCTTGGAATCAAAAGGCTTAATCATGTAGTCGTCGGCGCCAAGTTCAAGCCCCAGTACCTTATCAAATATCTCACCCTTTGCCGAAAGCATTATTATAGGGGTATTGTTTTCACGCCGTATTTCCCTGCAGACCTGGTATCCGTCAATTCCCGGAAGCATAAGGTCTAAAAGAATCAAATCAGGTTTAAAACGGAAGAATGCTGTAAGTGCGTTTTCACCGTCATTCACGATTAAAGTCTCAAAACATTCTTTTGTAAGGTAAAGAGAGATAAGCTCAGCAATGTTGTTATCATCATCTACGATTAAAATTTTCTGTTTGTCCGCCATATTATTTCCTCCTAATCTTTAAATTCAGCTATGGTTACTCCGTAGTCACCTTCGCCGAAGGTTCCTAAACGGAAACTTTTAACATGTTTCTGACGTTTCAGATAGTTATGAACCGCATTTCGTAATACTCCCGAACCTTTGCCGTGGACAATACGGACAGGGGAGATATGTGCCAGAAATGCGTCATCCAGGTATTTATCAAGTGCAATAATGGCTTCGTCACTGGTCATTCCGATAAGATTGATTTCAGGGGAAATTGAAGCCGTTTTATTCATTTTCAGCTTGCCGATTCCTGATTTTTTATTGTTGAGTTTCTCGGTTTCGGAAGCCTCTTTAAGGATTATAAGATCCTTTATATTCACTTTTGAATTAAGAATACCCATTGAAACTGTGAGAAAACCTTTGGAATCAGGAAGGGTGTGAACCGTTCCGTCAAGGTCCATGCTGATTACATGGACTTTGTCGCCTATATGGAAATCGGCGGCGGTGTGGTTCGAGGTCTGCACAGGTTTATTTGCAGCCTTTTTAGCATTGGTTTTCTCAAGCTGTTTTCTTATACGTTCTCTTCCGGCTTCCAGATCCTGTATGGTCATCCCGTTTTTGGCAGCCTTATTGAAGTCCCTGATAGTCTCGTCTGCAGTCTCTTTGGCTTCCCTTAAAATTGCGTCCGCCTCTTCCCTTGCCTTCTCAATAATGCTGTCAGATTTTTCATCAAGACGTTCAGTTTTAATTTTAAGACGGTTCTTAAGTTCCTCAATTTCTTTCTTATAAAGTTCAATTTCAGCCTGCTCTTTTTCTATTGTAACACGGCTTTTTTCAAGGTCGGAAATTACATCTTCAAAAGCTTTGGCCGAGGTTCCTATATTAGCCTTGGCATTTTCTATGATTTCAGAAGGAAGCCCAAGCTTGCCGGATATTGCAAAGGCATTACTTTTGCCAGGGATTCCTATAAGAAGCCTGTAAGTAGGCGCAAGGCTTGCCACATCAAATTCACAGCAGGCGTTTTCAACCCCGTCAGTTGAGAGCGCATATATTTTCAACTCACTGTAGTGGGTGGTGGCTATCGTCGTAATCTTTTTGGAATGTAAAGTCCGGAGTATGGATATCGCAAGGGCGGCACCTTCTGTCGGGTCTGTTCCGGCACATAATTCATCAAAAAGGACAAGGCTGTTGGAATCGGCTTTTTTAAGAATATATACAATATTTTTCATATGGGATGAAAAAGTCGAAAGACTTTGTTCAATGCTCTGTTCGTCACCGATATCCGCAAAAATATCATTAAAAACGGTCAGCTTTGAGTTGTCCGACGCGGGAATATGAAGTCCTGACTGACCCATTAGAGAAAACAGACCGATTGTTTTTAACGTAACCGTTTTACCGCCTGTGTTAGGGCCTGTTATAATAAGCTGCTCGTAACCGTCACCGAGATATATGTCCACAGGGACAACTTTACTACTGTCAATTAAAGGGTGACGGCCTTTTTTGATGTTAATTTTACCGTCGCAATCCATTATAGGCTCGGAACCTTTGTAACTATGTGAAAAACCTGCCTTTGCAAAGATAAAATCCAGTTCCTTGAGTATATCGTAATTGGTGAGAAGTTCTGTAGTATAGTTGCCTGCCATTGCCGACAGGGAAGAAAGTATAACGGAGATTTCCTCACTTTCTTTTATCTCAAGTTCACGAAGGTCATTGTTAAGCTTTACAATTGACATGGGCTCAATGAAAAAAGTTGAGCCTGTGTTACTCTGGTCATGAATCATGCCGGGAACCTGTGAACGATATTCTGCCTTGACCGGGACACAATACCTGCCGTCTCTTGTGGTAACAACAGCATCCTGCAGATATGTCCTATAGCTTCCTGATATCATATGGGAAAGCTCAGATTTAATGCGTTCATTGACATTTTTCTGCTGCCGTCTTATATCTTTAAGATTGGTGCTTGCGTCGTCTGCAATTTCCGTTTCGGAAATAATGCAGCGGTTAATTTCATTCAAAATATCACTGAGAGGATTAAGCATGTTAAAACGTTCTGACAAAACATCGGGATTGGTTTCAATACTGTTACTGTCATAACGGATTGCGGATCCTGTAACAGAAAGCAGGGCTGCCACGGAAAGAAGCTCGCTTATGCCAAGAGAACTTCCGACTTCAAGGCTTTTTATAAGAGGCCTTATATCTGTCAGACCCGAAAAACCAAGCGAACCCTTTGCGAAAATACGGGATGAAGCCGCGGTTGTATCCTGCTCACACTTCCTTATATAATCAAGGTCTGTAGAAGGCATAAGCTTACGGCAAAGAACCTTGCCCGGAGCGGATGTTGCATATTTTGAAAGACGTTCTGTTATTTTATCAAATTCAAGAATGGACAATGCTTTTTTATTCATTACAAAAAACTCCTGTCAATATCTAAATTATTTATATTTTACTCTACCGGACAACAAACTTCAATAATATGTCATAAATTGTTCATATTTTAGGAATATAATACAAACACTTACACTGATTAATTCGAGAGGACAATACCATGTCAGATAAGAAAAATGATAATTATGATTTATATACAGAACATATTGTTAAGGAACCATGGAAAAATTCAAAGCGTATTTTGAAGAAAGGTGCGTCACTGGTTGCCATGGCAGTATTTTTCGGACTCGTTGCGGGCCTTGTTATGATTATTGTTTACAAAACAGGTAAAAATTATCTTGATGATAATAAAGCTGCTATGAATGAGACAACCCCGAGTACGGATGGAAGCGAGAGCAAGGAGACTGACCCGGAGGACACTACGGTGCCGCCTATTGAAGAAATTACAACAGAAATTCCTTCAACGGTACCTATAGATAACGAGAAACTTAATGACTATATGGGATATTATAAAGCACTCAAATCAGTTGCGGATAAAGCCGGATTGTCGGTTGTAACCGTTACTGCTGCAAAGCAGGGGGTTGATTTTTTTAATTCAACATATCAGAACATAGCTGATGAATACGGGATTGTGATATCCTCAGACAGTACGGGATATTATATACTTACGGAATATTCCCTTGTTAAAAATTCGGAAAATATACAGGTTACATATTATGACAAAACAGTTGATACAGCTGAATTTGTTGCAGGTGACACAACAACAGATATGGCAGTTATTAAGACAGGCTCGTTGAATACGGCGGTTGTACCTGTTCAGTTTGGTAATTCGGATGCAGTCCTTAAAGGGGATTTATTAGTCGCAACAGGAAAATTATACGGCTTTAACGGAACGATAGGATATGGAATTGCAACAGGTGTCAATAATTCTGTTAATGATACAGATTCAATTTACAGGCTTATCAATACTGACATCAGCGGTACCGCTACTTCAAATGGTGTTATTCTTAACCTGCATGGTGAAGTGGTAGGAATAATTACAATGGCATATAACAGTGATAATACAAATTTTATAACAGCTTATGCAATTAATGATGTAAGAAACCTTATGCAGAACCTTGTTAATAAGAAAAGTATGCCTTATCTGGGAATAAAAGGACAGACAGTTACGGATGAGATAGCTGCCACGAATAAAATCCCTAAGGGAATATACATTTCTGCTGTAGAGACCAATTCTCCCGCATACAAATCAGGAATACAAAGTGGTGATGTGATTACACAGATTAACGGGACCGAAATTAACAATATGGAAAGTTTTATGATGCAGCTTGAAAAAAATAATCCGGGAGATAATGTCAACGTCACTATTAAAAGACGGGGCAGGGAAGATTATAAAGAGATTGAATTTAACCTTGTGCTTGGTGTAGAATAAGACGTATTGAATAGTGAAAGGAAAATTTTTTATGAAGTATATTAACACATTAAATGAAGGCGAAAGAGTCAACGGAATATACTTTTGCAAGGTAAAGGCAGCGGCAACAACCAAGAATGGTAAAGATTACATCAATCTTACTTTACAGGATAAAACGGGCAATCTTGACGGTAAAATATGGAATCCCAACTCACCTGGAATCAGGGATGATTTTGAATCCGGGGATTATATACTGCTTAACGGCGATGTAACGGTTTTTAACGGAGCATTACAGCTTAACGTGGCAAATGCGGGCAAAGCGGAAGCAGGTTCTTATGATGAGAGCGATTATATGCCATGCTCCGAAAGGGATATTGATGAGATGTATGATGAACTTCTTAAAATAATGTCTAAGGTTCAGAATGAGCATCTTAAATCTCTTATTAACAGCTTCTTTGTGGAGGATAAAGAATTTATCGGCAATTTCAAGAAACATTCCGCTGCAAAGAGAGTTCATCACGGATTTATCGGAGGACTTCTTGAGCATACTCTGGGAGTCGTTAAAATATGTAATTATATTGCAGACAATTATACATATCTCAGCAAGGACTTACTGCTTACGGCAGCACTTTTCCATGACATAGGCAAAGTGTATGAGCTTTCCGCATTTCCTGAAAACGATTACACTGATGACGGACAGCTTCTTGGACATATTGTAATGGGATGTGAAATTATCGGCAAGGCAGCAGATAAGATAGACGGATTCCCTGATATGCTGGAGCGTGAATTAAAGCATTGTATAGTTGCACATCATGGCGAGTTTGAATACGGTTCTCCTAAGAAACCGGCTCTTGCCGAGGCAGTTGCACTTCATTTCGCCGATGATATGGATGCCAAATTAGAGACTTTCAAGGAAGCACTTAATACTCCGGCAGGACAGAACGGTGAATGGACCGGCTTCAACAAAATGTTAGACAGTAATATAAGGAAAACAATTATCTGATATGGAAATAAAGAAAAATAACGATTATGAACTATTAATTGAAGATCTGACAATGAGCGGCGAGGGCGTAGGCAGAATAGATGGCTACGCTCTTTTTGTAAAGGATACAATTCCTGGAGACAGGGTAATTGCAAAGGCAACAAAGCTTAATAAAAACTATGGCTACGGCAGGCTGATGTCTGTAATAGAACCTTCAAAGGACCGTGTTGAAGCAAAATGTCCTGTTGCGAAAGCCTGTGGGGGCTGTACCCTTATGGCAATGAGCTATGAAAGACAGCTTGAATTCAAGCGTCATCTTATAGAGAACAATCTTATAAGGATCGGTGGGCTTAGCGGCATAGAAGTACCTCCTGTTATCGGTATGGACAACCCATACAGGTATAGAAACAAAGCCCAGTTTCCTGTGGGAACGGACAAAGACGGGAATATTGTCATGGGTTTTTATGCAGGCCGTACCCATTCCATAATTCCTAACGAGGACTGTCTTATAGGTTCGGATATCAATGCAGGAATTCTTGCAGAAATCAAAGCATTTATGATTATGAACCACATAAAATCCTATGATGAGAATTCTCATAGCGGGCTTGTACGCCATATTTTAATCAGGACAGGATTCACTACAGGTCAGATAATGGTGTGCGTTGTCATTAACGGCAGCAATATTCCGAAAGAAGATGAACTTGTTAAAAAGCTGCTTGCATTGTCTTTTTCCAATGAAAGAAAAATTGCAAGCATAATGGTTAATATAAACAGGGAAAAAACAAATGTTATTCTCGGTAAAAAATGCAGGGTGCTTTACGGTACTCCATATATTGAGGACTATATCGGCGAGGTAAAATACCGTATCCAGCCATTGTCTTTTTATCAGGTAAACCCTGTCCAGACTGAGAAACTTTACAATATTGCGCTTGACTACGCAGGACTTACGGGAAACGAAACGGTGTGGGACCTTTACTGCGGTATCGGTACAATCTCGCTTTTCCTTGCAAAAAAAGCAAAGAAGGTATACGGCGTTGAAATTGTTCCGGAGGCAATCGAAGATGCAGTCACCAACGCTAAGTTAAACGGCATAGACAATGCCGAATTTTATGTGGGAAAAGCTGAAGAAATACTTCCTGAAAAATATGACAAAGAAAATGTACATGCCGATGTTATTGTAGTTGACCCGCCAAGAAAGGGTTGTGATGAGGCATTGCTTGGCACCATGGTCAAGATGGCACCTGAGAGAATCGTGTATGTAAGCTGTGATTCCGCAACACTCGCAAGGGATCTTAAATTCCTTGTAGGAAACGGTTACGAAGTAAAGAAGGTGCAGGGCGTGGACCAGTTCTGCCACAGCGGGCATGTGGAGACGGTAGTGTTGATGGTAAACACAAAGGAAGAGTAAAGAAAAACAGTTACAGTTACCGTTAATTCTTCCGATAGAAAGTATGGAGGGGATAACAGAATGAGACTTTTAGTGGTACTTAGTCCTACAGACAAATGGGAAACAAATGCAGAATATATTAAGCTTCGGAAATTTCTTCAAAGGGACGGATATATAAGAATTGCACCGGAAGTATATATGAGAATAGTGCAAAACAGGAAAGCCTTTGAAAAACAATATATGGTAACAGGTGAGGCAGATTATCAGGAAAAAACGGTCGGGGTAAATTACCCCATTATAATATAATTATACGTATGGAAAAAGTTATGAAACAAGTAAAACTATATATAGTGGTTGAAAAAAATGTGCATAACTAGATGTAATACTTGAACGACCCTCCAGAAATGGTGCATCGTTCAGCAAATTCTGTTTATTCGGTAATTTCTCCCGAGGGTTGTGCGTCAATTCTCTGGAAAGACAGCTCAAGGGCGGCTGATGCGGCAGAGGCTCTCAAGCTTACCGCACAGGATTTGTTTGACCTCGGTGTAATCGAGAGAATCATCCGTCAGCCAAAGGCAGGCGATCAGGCTATGTTTGAAAGCCTTAAAATGCTCATCAAAAGAACATTTGAAAAGAATCTTGCCCTTGATGACGAAGAGCTTTTGAATGCACGCTATGAGCGTTTCCGCAAAATCGGCAGACCCGAATAATTTATTTTAAACCTAAACATAAAAACGGCAGGAAAGACAATTTGCAATACTGCAATGCCTTTCCTACCGTTTTATTTTTATGAAATTTTAATTACTGATTATATCAGTAAGCCGAACCGTTAAGATATACTTTTACGGAATCAAATTTTTTATTACATAAAGATTCTGCTTTTTCTGTTTGACCTGCTTTTATTTCGTTGTCACTGTCCACAACATAATCTTTGTCGGCATAAACTAATTCATCACCTTGGAAGAACAAGGCTGTGTATTGAACATATTCTGCAACAAGGTTGCCTGTGTTTGTTACAGAAATGGTAGCTTTATCTGTGTCAGTCGATACTTTACAATCAAGATCCTGTGTTACACACTGATAGTCGGTAAGTTCTTTGGGTAAAAGTGTATATTCGTACCTGGCAAACTCTTCATCACCTTTATCATGATTAAACTTTACTGCAACCTCTGTTCCGGGTGCGAAAGCGTTAATTGTTTCAGTTTCGGTATCTATGACATCATCGTCTTTGTCAATTAACTCTAAATGTATAGTGAGTGTACAAGCTTGATTTGAATTGTTTTTCAACACAGCAACAAAGTAATGTGTTGAGACATCATCATATATATATGGCGTGATTTTAATATTTTTCTCTACTTCTTCAGAATCAAAATCAGCTTTATCCGCAACAGCAGATGATTGAACATCCGATGATTTGCTTGTTGTTTGTGAACTGCCGTTAGATGTGTCATTTTCCGAACAACCTGTAAACGCAGTCAAAACAACCATTGCAGAAACAAGCACTACAGAAAAGAATTTTTTCATTTTTTATTCACCTCAAAAATTTATTAGTGGAATTATACCATAAATCAAGTGAAGTGTCAAACAATGACTAAGTTAGCACATTATTTTACTTTACTGTATTATAAAATGTTGATAAAAGGCAATTATTGTGCAATTGAAATTAATAATCTCCGCTGTACATTTCAGGACGATTCACCCAGTCACTAATGGAACTGTTGCCAAAAATTGATTTGCTGTTGCCCGATATCGCCGCAGTTACATTGATTGCAATGCCTGCAATAATGACCGCACCAATCACACAGGCGGCAACAATTTTCACGATTTTAAAAGCTTTCTTTTTATCAATCGGCTGTTCTGCCGGCGGAATGTAGGGAATGGGTGGCTGATTTATTTTCTTGAACGACCCTCCAGAAATGGTGCATCGTTCAGCAAGGAGCTTTTGCAAAAAAGACTATATAAAAGGAACCAGGTCTTAAATGCCAATTCACCGTTTGTGATAACAGATGAAATATTGGAACATCATTATCACGCATTTCAGGAGCCATAGGGAAAAGGAGAAAAAGTAATTTTGCAGAAAGAGGATATTATGCAGTATTCAAAGGAAGAAATTAAGTGAGGCTGGAAAGCTTACAGAAAGCGAAGCTGAAGGAATCCTTGGAGAGATAAAACAGTATCATGTGTGAATCTTGGAATAGGATTGGCACAGGAAGGAAAGAAAGTGCTTCTGATAGACGCTGATCCACAGGGAAGTCTTACAATCAGTCTTGCAAAATCTCTGGAAAACCATCTCATACAGTTGAATAATGAAAGGGGACGTGCTACTATTACATAAAGATGTTGATCACGGCAGCTTATTTAACGGGTAAACTAGGAGGAGGTTTATATGACCACACAAAAGCAACAAGGTATTAAAAAGCAACTAACGAAAGGATTTGTGAAAGTAGCAATAATCGGTGCGGTTGCGGCAGTTATTGGAATCGTAGCACTACTGATCGCAGCGATACAGTATGAAAAGGCATTGAGCCAATACGGATTTACA